>Ga0209075_1001810_pt1 | contig 19703 bp, 17 predicted proteins | sample Stecom2011_FD_187523 | JGI IMG/M metagenome (GOLD analysis project Ga0209075, IMG submission 187523) | Agricultural soil microbial communities from Utah to study Nitrogen management - Steer compost 2011 (SPAdes) (version 2) | ecosystem: Environmental > Terrestrial > Soil > Agricultural land...
GATCGTTGTGCTTACCACTCACCCTCAAACACTTCTGCGAGTCGGCCACACGTGGATATTTAATTGGCGCATTACCCAGAATAACATCCTTAAACTGGTTCATCCCTGCATTTGTAAACATCAGTGTGGGGTCATCTTTAATAACCATGGGTGCAGAAGGCACAATGCGATGTTCTTTCGACTGAAAAAAATCTTTATACGACTGTCTAATCTCTTTGGAGGTCATCATAAACTTTCAATTATTACTTAAATAAAGCTTCGGGATATGAGTAAATTACCCAAAACAGAGTACAAAAATACAGCAAAAACTTCTTATCCCCAAGTGAGTGAGTGAAAAGGAAAATAATTTGAGAATTAATATTATGCATTTTCGCATAGTTGAGAAATGTATCCATCTTTGAATAAAAAAGATTATGAACCCATTCACTTATGGTACAGTAGCACATGAGATAAATGACGTTTCTCCATTCACAAGACTACCAACTAAGGGTGATGGAATTGTATTAATAGTAAAAAAAATGTCTAAATATTTTCATACCTTTGACACTTATTCAATTAATTTTATGCCCCACATCACCATTAACAACTGCCCCATTTGCAACAGTTCAGATACAGTAAATGCATTTGATGCTGTCGATCATTTCTCTACAAAAGAAATATTTCCTATCTACGATTGCAGCAATTGTGGTTTTCGATTCACAAACAATTTTCCTTCTGATAAATCAATAGGTAGATATTACGATTCGCCCGACTATATTTCTCATTCAGACTCAAAAAAGGGAATTATAAATCTTTTGTATCACTTTTTCAGAAAGCAGATGCTAAGGAAGAAGGCAAATATGGTTTCGAAATATACTTTAGGAGCTCGCCTACTTGATATCGGCTCCGGAACTGGGTATTTTCTTAATGCAGCAAAAGAGAGAGGCTACCAGGTTACTGGTATTGAAAAGGATAGCAAAGCAAGGGAATATGCAATAACCAGTTTTGGATTAGATGTTAAAGGGGAACAGAGTTTATGGACTATTGAAAGTGAATCATTTGATGTAGTAACTCTTTGGCACGTACTTGAACATATGCAGAACCTGAATGAGGTTGTTGCCAAAATAAAGAGCATTTTAAAACCCGATGGAGTTATGATTCTGGCACTCCCTAACCACAAATCTCATGATGCTAAGATATTTAAGGAGTATTGGGCGGCATACGACGTTCCCAGGCATCTTTGGCATTTCACTACCGATACTGTAGAAAAACTATTAAGCAGGCATCAGTTTGAAATCATAAAACAAAAAACAATGCCACTTGATGCATTTTATATATCTATGCTTAGCGAGAAATACAAGGGCAACAGTACTCTTATGCAATACATTAAGGCATTGGTTATTGGTACAACAGGCTATCTGCGTTCTCTTTCAGATATTAATCTATCTAGCTCTGTTATATATATTGCTAAAAAGGCAGACAAATGAGGCCTCAAAAATTAATTTGAGTAAAATTTATTAGCAGAACCTCTAAAACATTTGCCGTTTCTTATATAAAACCGTATTTTTGAGTACTCACTACTAATCAACTGCTTGATATGGGCAAAAGAAAGAAACCTATTCAATTTAACGAAAAGCGACTCTACTACTCAATTCAGGAGGTAGCAGATCATTTTGCAGTGAACGTTTCATTATTGCGTTTTTGGGAGAAGGAGTTTGATAATATCAGGCCTAGGAAGACGACTGGTGGAACAAGACAATTTACTCGCGAAGATATTCAGCAGGTGGAAATTGTTTATCATCTGGTGAAGGAAAAAGGTATGACTCTCGATGGTGCGCGCCAGACTTTGAAAACAAAGAAAGATGATGAAACAAAGAGGGTTGAAGCAATTGCTAGACTAACAGAGATAAAAAAAGAGTTATTATTACTTGAGGAACAGTTTGATATACTACATGAGAAACACAAATATACATCAACTCAAACTGAGTAGTAATGAAAAAGCAAATTTTACTTTTACTAATACTTCTATCAATATTCTCTTGTGCTCGGGGGAATAATAAATCCAACAACGAATCTCCTGCAAACGAACATAACCAAGTACAAGAAAATACTTCCATTAAAGTGGGAGCCGAAATTACAGAAGCATATTTCACGTTAATTGAGGGAAAAAGAGTTGCTGTTATGACTAACCAAACCGGAATTGTTGGTGACCATCATCTGGTTGACATTCTAATTAATGAAAAATTTAATGTTGTAGGTATCTTCTCTCCAGAGCACGGATTTAGAGGTACAGCCGACGCCGGTGAGCATGTTGCAAGTTCTGTAGATGAAAAAACTGGTATACCTATTTGGTCGCTATACGGTAGTGGAAGCGGCAAACCCTCTGCAGAAAAAATGAAGGAGTTTGATGTGTTGCTTTTTGACATGCAGGATGTGGGTCTACGTTTTTACACCTACTACATCAGTATGATGAGACTAATGGATGCATGTGCTGAGCACAACAAGAAGATGATTGTACTTGATAGACCAAACCCCAACGGAATGTATATTGACGGCCCTATTTTGGATATGAAACACAAGTCGGGTGTGGGTGCTCTGCCAATACCTGTTGTTCATGGGATGACACTTGGTGAACTAGCTCTTATGATTAATGGAGAAAAATGGCTGCCTCAAGGCAGGGTTTGCGATCTTACTGTTGTTCCATGCGAAAACTATACCCATCAAACTCTATATGAACTGCCTATTGCTCCCTCTCCTAACCTACCCAATATTCATTCAATATACCTGTATCCATCAACATGCCTTTTTGAAGGAACAGTTATGAGCCTTGGCAGAGGAACATCATTTCCGTTTGAAGTTTATGGCCACCCAGATTATAAAAACTCAAATTTCTCATTCACCCCACGAAGTGTAGCCGGAGCTAAGAACCCTCCTTTACTAAATAAAAAATGCTTTGGAGTGGACCTTCGTGAAACTCCTGACAATGTAATAATTGAGAATGGATTTGATTTATCTTATGTTATCGATGCATACAACAATCTTAACATAGGTAATAAATTCTTCACCTCCTTCTTTGAATTACTCGTAGGTGTTGATTATATCCGTCAAGATATAATTGCAGGAAAATCGGCCGACGAAATTAAAGCAAAATGGGTGGACGATGTTGAGAAATTCAGATTACAGCGCAAGCCATATTTGCTATATAGTGAATAGTCTTTAACCGCACTTCGCTCTTATTTTATTCCTACTTTGGCCTTATATCGCTCTTATATTGCCCTTATAATCCCTTTTTAAATAAAAGGAAGATAAGATTTAAATAGAGGTTAAGTTAGATCTTTACATAACTAAAATCCGTTTCAAGTTTATACTATTTACATATACTTTAGAGTAATTTCACATAAACTTACCTCTTTTTTATAAAACTATCACATTTTCAACTATCTTTGCTATTACTCGTTATTGTAAACATCATTAGATTGATAGTTAATTCATTATATGTCCAAATATCTAAAAAATCTTTCTTATGAAAACATCTATCGTACTAAGTTTAATTTTTTTCAATGTATTGCTATGTTTTTCATCTGTAGATTTACCTCAAAATGATGCTTCCACCTATATAGGACAATGGACCTTCGATTTTGGGAACAGCTCTGTGGGCTGGCTTGAAGTTAGGCAGGAAGACGGTTATTTAGATGCTGACCTTATGTGGGGTGGCGGAGGTGTAATTTATGGTTTGCCATATGTTTATCTTGCCGGAGACAAGTTATATTTGGGAAGAGATCCACGGAATGTGGTTTTGAAAAGAGACGCGGACAGGCAACCACTCTTGACAAAAAGCTTCCCTACATGGATTGAACTGAAGAGAGATGGAGAATCTATTTCGGGCTACTATTTGAGTCCAAAAAGAAACGGAATCGGGCTAGATTCTGTTTTTATTAAAGGTAGAAAGTTGCCTGAAATGGGACCTGCTCCTGATTTATCTAACCTTAATTTTGGCGAACCTATACATCTTTTAAAAAACAACGACCTCACAGGATGGCGACTGATAGAGAGTAATCTAAAAAATGGCTGGTTGGTTAAAAACGGTGTTCTAACAAATAATCCGGTTCAGAGTGAAGGTCAGCAAAATATTCGTTATGGTAATCTTAGAACAGAACAGGTGTTCGAAGATTTCAATATTAAGCTTGAAGTTAATGCGCCATCTCAAAGCAACAGTGGCGTTTATCTACGTGGAATGTATGAAGTGCAAGTAGCCGATTCGTATGACCGTCCATTAAATTGGGGAGGGAGCATGGGTGCAATTTTTACAAGAATTACACCTACGGTTAATGCAGAGAAACCGGCCGGAGAATGGCAAGAACTAGACATTACGCTTTATAAACGTCATGTGACAGTTAAATTGAATGGTATAACCATTATTGACAACCAACCTGTTGATGGACCAACCGGAGGAGCAATACAGTCTGACATTTCTGCTCCGGGACCAATCTATCTTCAAGGTGACCACACAGCTATTTCATTTAGAAACATAGTGTTGACTCCAATTGAAAATTAAATTATAATTTAATTTCTTTTCTATGAAATCACAAAAATCAAAAAAAATCAGCAGAAGAGATTTTATCGAAATCTCTGCATTGACTATTGGTGGTTTAACTGTAGTTCCTGCTCATACTGTTTCTGGATTAGGTCATGTAGCTCCAAGTGATAAACTGAACATAGCCGGTATTGGAATAGGCGGTATGGGGCGTGCTGACTTGGAAGATGTAGCTAAAACAGAAAATATTGTTGCGCTCTGCGATGTTGACTGGAACAACTCTGTATCAAGTGTTTTTAATACGTATCCTAATGCTAAGAGATATAAGGATTATCGCATAATGTTAGAGAAGCAAAAAGATATTGATGCAGTTATAGTTGCAACACCTGATCATACTCATGCAATTATTAGCATGGAAGCAATTAGAAGGAGCAAACATGTTTATACTGAAAAACCTCTAACTCATACTGTTTATGAGGCGAGAATGTTAACTGAAGCTGCCCGTAAATATAAAGTTGCTACACAAATGGGTAATCAGGGTCAAGCGAGTGATGGTCCGCGCAGATTGAAAGAGATAATTGATGATGGGGCAATAGGAGCAATTCATGAGGTGCATGTTTGGACAGACAGACCCAACAGAGGTTTAGCCGATACGTATTGGCCACAGGGTGTAAGACGTCCGGAAGATATGCCGCCTGTACCAGAAAGTCTCGACTGGGATTTATTTACTGGTCCAGCTCCTTTACGTCCATATCACCCCTCATATCATCCTTTTAGATGGCGTGGCTGGATTGATTATGGCACTGGAGCGCTTGGCGATATTGGCTGTCATTCATTCGATTCTGTTTTCAGAATCCTCAAACTGAAATATCCAACAAGTATTCAGGGAACATCCACTCTGGTAAATGGAGAATCTTACCCATTAGGATCAATGGTAACTTATGACTTCCCTGCTCGTGAAAACATGCCTCCATTACGCCTGATTTGGTATGATGGTGGATTACGTCCACCAAGATTAGCAGACATGGACCTGAAAGACCAAATGGGTGCTGGAGGAGTACTGTATATTGGCAGTAAAGGGAAAATTTTAGGTAACCACATACTTCCGCAATCTCTTAACAATTCATACACTAAACCTGAACCATATATTAAATCTTCTCCAGGACACAGGCAAGAGTGGATTAATGCTTGCAAAGGGGGAGAACCTGCAGGTTCAAATTTCGATTGGGCAGGTCCATTAACCGAAACTGTTTTATTGGGCAATATTGCATTAAGACCCGAGTTAAGGGAGAAAATGAGTTTTCAGAACCTGAATTTCGATCCTGAAAAACTTGCTTTTCCAAATATGCCTGAGGCAGATCAGTTTCTGCATTATGAATATAGGGACGGTTGGAAGTTGTAACTTACTTTATATACCAAATAGTTTTTGTATTTTTGCAGTTTGTTATTGATTAAGAGAAAGTAGTTTCTTTCTCAGCTTAGAATAGTTTTAATCATATGGAAATTGCAAGCAAATATAATCCTGCAGAAGTAGAGGATAAGTGGTATAAATATTGGATGGACAAGAATCTGTTTCATTCAGAACCTGATGAACGTGAACCTTATACAATAGTAATTCCCCCACCTAATGTTACGGGAGTTTTACATATGGGTCATATGCTTAATAATACTATTCAGGATGTATTAGTAAGACGGGCAAGGATGCAAGGCAAGAATGCTTGCTGGGTGCCGGGAACAGACCACGCATCTATTGCTACGGAAGCAAAAGTGGTAAACAGGCTTGCATCACAGGGGATAAAGAAAAACGATCTTACCAGAGAGCAATTTCTTGAACACGCCTGGGGCTGGACACACGAGCATGGAGGTATTATATTAGAGCAATTGAAGAAACTGGGGGCTTCATGCGACTGGGAACGAACAGCTTTTACAATGGATGATACGCGCTCTGAAAGCGTATTGAAGGTGTTTTGCGATCTTTATGAGAAAGGACTGATTTACCGTGGGGTACGTATGGTTAATTGGGATCCTAAGGCACTTACCGCACTTTCAGATGAAGAGGTAATACATAAGGAGGTAAATGGTAAACTCTACTATTTAAGATATAAAATAGAGGACGATCCAGAAGGCAGGTATGCGGTTGTGGCAACTACACGACCAGAAACTATTATGGGTGATACTGCTATGTGTATCAATCCCAACGACCCCAAAAACGCTCACCTTAAGGGTAAAAGAGTTATTGTACCGTTAGTTAACAGAGCAATTCCTGTTATTGAAGACGAGTATGTGGATGTTGAGTTTGGTACAGGTTGCCTTAAAGTTACTCCTGCTCATGATGTTAACGACTATATGCTTGGCGAAAAGTATAATCTCCAATCTATTGATATATTTAATCCCGACGGAACTCTTAATGAGCACGGAATACAATATGCAGGTATGGACAGATTTGCTGTTCGCAAACAGATTGAGAAGGATCTTGAAGAGGCAGGCTTAATGGAGAAGTCTGAACCCTACACCAACAAGGTTGGGTATTCTGAACGTACAGATGAAGCTATAGAACCAAAGCTATCTATGCAGTGGTTCTTAAAGATGGAAAACTTATCTAAACCTGCAGCTGAGTCTGTTGAAGATGATACAATCAGATTCTTTCCCGATAAGTATAAAAACACATACCGCCACTGGATGGAGAATATTAAGGATTGGTGTATAAGTCGCCAGCTATGGTGGGGGCATCAGATTCCTGCATATTTCCTACCCAAAGGTGGATATGTAGTTGCACTTAGCAAAGAAGAAGCGCTTGAAAAAGCAAAACAACTAGTGGATTATGATATTACAATAGACGACCTTAAACAAGATGAAGATGTACTAGATACATGGTTCTCTTCTTGGTTATGGCCTATATCGGTATTCGATGGCATTAATGACCCCAACAATAAAGATATAAACTACTACTACCCCACAAGCGACCTGGTTACGGGTCCCGATATCATCTTTTTCTGGGTGGCCAGGATGATTATGTCTGGTTATGAATATAGACAAAAACCTTGTTTTAACAATGTCTATTTTACCGGAATAGTTAGAGATAAACAAGGAAGAAAAATGTCGAAACAGCTGGGCAACTCACCAGATCCCATTGAACTAATGGAAAAATATGGTGCCGATGGTGTACGAATGGGTATGCTTTTATCTTCTGCAGCTGGTAACGACTTGCTGTTTGATGAAATTTTATGTGAGCAGGGACGAAACTTTAATAACAAAATATGGAATGCATTCAGACTTGTGAAAGGGTGGCAAAAAGATGACACTATTACACAACCTGAGGCATCTAAAATTGCTATTGACTGGTTTCGAAATAAGCTTTCTGAAACTATAGTTGAACTAGACGACTTGTTCTCTAAATATCGACTTTCAGAGGCATTAATGTTGCTTTATAAGCTTTTCTGGGATGAGTTTTCTTCGTGGTACTTAGAGATAGTTAAACCGGTATATCAGAAACCTATTGATAGTACTACTTATGAGGCTACTTTGGGCTTTTTTGATGACCTGTTGCGGCTACTACATCCTTTTATGCCCTTCATTACAGAGGAGTTATGGCAAGCTCTTTACAAAAGGGCGGATGATGAAAGCATTATGATTGAACTGCAACCTACAGGAAATGGAACATTAAACGCTCATCTACTCAAAGATTTTGAACAGATGAAGCATATCATTTCAGGTATAAGAACTATTAGATTAGATAAAAATATACCTAATAAAGAGGAACTAACTCTTGAAGTTATTGGTGAATACAATAACAGTTTTAACAGCGTTATTACTAAAATGTGTAACCTGTCATCTATTTCGTCTGTCTCGGAAAAACAGGCCGGTGCTGCAGGTTTTTTAGTAGGCACTACTGAATATAGTATACCTCTTCAGGATAATATTGATATTGAAGCAGAATTAAATAAGCTGGAAACAGAACTTGTATACACCGAAGGTTTTTTGAAGTCTGTGCTAAAGAAGCTAAGCAATGAGCGATTTGTACAAAATGCTAAACCTGAGATTGTAGAGAATGAAAGAAACAAACAGGCAGATGCAGAAAGCAAGATAGCTTTGATAAAAGAGAATATAGCTGCGCTTAAAAAAGAATAGTTATCTTCTGTTTTGTAATTATTATTTAACCGCCAATTAGTGATGATTAAAAATTTAATACCAATTATATCAGAGAAATTAAAAGAAGAAATTGAGTTTTCTAAACCTTTATCAGGAGGCTCAATTTCTTCTGCTTATTTAATTAACACAACAAAATCTAAATACTTTCTAAAAGCGAATAGTGCTTCAAATGCTTTGAAAATGTTCCACGAGGAACAAAGGGGTTTGAATGCAATTAAATCGACAGGTACTATTGCTGTGCCAGATGTGCATTTTGTTGATTTATTTGACAAAAAAGCATTTATATTGATGGATTATATTGATAGTAAACGCCCTGACACGTCAGATTATATAAGACTTGGAACTGAAGTGGCAAATATGCATCAGATTATTAATAGTGATTTTGGATTCTCAACTGATAATTTTATTGGTAATTTAACACAACGCAATAAAAAACATACGAACTGGAGCGACTTTTACTGGAGCGAAAGAATTTCACCTCAATTGCAGATTGCACTTAAAGAAGGTTTGTTAAGTTTTAAAGAGGTTCCTTCTAAAGAACAGTTTTCTGAACTGATTGTTTCAATTGCATCTGATGTTAAGCCATCTTTGCTACATGGCGATTTATGGGGAGGAAACTATCTCATATCAATGGATGGGACACCCTATCTTATTGATCCTGCAGTATACTACGGTCATTCAATGGTTGACGTGGCCATGAGTCAGCTTTTTGGTAGCTTCAGTGTAGAGTTCTATAACTCATATCACAAAATAATAGAAAAATCAAAATACTATACAGAACAGATAGATTTATATCAACTATATTATTTGTTAGTCCATCTTAACCTATTTGGAAAAGGATATTATTCCTCTGTATCTACTATTTTGAGTAAATATTTTCAAAATCCTAAGTAGGGTTGAAGTCGTGAAATATCATTAGATGTGAACTCTTCAAACATAGCCAATTCATTTATTGAAGTGATATCACCTTTTTTGTCTCTTAAATTAACTATTACCAGAACCTGGCTATAATTTAAATAAGGATGACGTAGCAAATTTCTAAACTCAAGATTATTAATATCAATTTTCGTATAACTGGAATCTTCTTCTATATATGAAGAAATACGTGAGTACATTTCTGCGTCAATACCATAAACCTCCAACAATTGCTCTTTGTGTGCATACCCCCCAAGCAAAGCTCTATAGTTTACAATTCTGGAGGAATAAGAGCTTCCGATACCGGGTATCTTTTTCCATTCGGTAGTATCTGATGTATTTAATGATATTTTTTCTCCAGGAGAAAGTTTTTCTACTCTAATGTAATTTGTATTAGTATACCCTTTTTGATTTTCAACAGTAGATCTGGTTGAAGCATTGTAGGTTGAATCTTTATAATCGAGATTTTTTTTTGAGTTTGCATAGTTCCCGGATTGAGTATTATTTCTTCTCTGAATTGATATTGCCTCAAATTCATTAATTATAGAATCGTTATGCTGTAGTACAATTTCAGATGAGTTGATGTTGATGATAAATGCATTAAAAATTAATGTTAGCATGATTAGTATTAACAGTAGAATAACAGCTACTTTTGAACCTCTTTGAAAATATAAAAAATCTTTCCACCACATTACAAAAACATAAATTTAGCGTTAACAACTTATTGGGATATTATTTAATTACTTCGTAAATCTTAAAGTTAATAAATTTATACTCACATTCTCAAGTTTCATCATTAATTTCTTTTTGTATCTTTGAGATACATTATCATTTAGACAGAACACTGCATGGTATTAAATTATATCTGGATAGCTTTTTTTATTATTGCTTTTATAGTAGCTCTGGTAAAGCTCATTTTTTTAGGTGATGTGAATGTTTTTACTGATATCATGAACTCTACCTACGACACTGCCAGAACTGGTTTTGAAATTTCGTTGGGACTAACTGGAATACTTTCACTTTGGCTTGGAATAATGAAAATTGGAGAAAGGGGAGGAATGATTGAACTTTTCTCTAAAGCGGTAGCACCGTTATTCTCTAAGTTATTTCCAGAAGTGCCAAAAAATCATCCAGCCTCAGGGTCGATGCTTATGAACATATCGGCTAATATGCTCGGGTTGGATAATGCAGCAACACCATTTGGCCTAAAAGCCATGCAAGAGTTGCAAGAAATTAATACAACTAAGGATAGGGCGTCTGATCCGATGATTATGTTTTTGATACTAAATGCATCTGGCCTTACTCTAATACCTGTCACTATAATGGTTTATAGAGCGCAGATGGGTGCAGCCAACCCTGCAGATATATTTATACCTATAATGATTACTACATTTGCAGCAACTCTTGTAGGTCTTATTGCGGTATGCTTAAAACAACGAATAAATATATTTTGCAAAGAAATACTTGGGTTTTTATTAGCTATGATTGCAATTATTTCGGGTACAGTATTTATATTTCAATCGATGCCTCAAGAAAAGATTAATGTTGCATCCAGCCTTACAGCTAACATTATCCTCCTTTCTATTATCGTACTATTTATTGTAAAAGGTATGAGGAAAAAGATAAATATATTCGAAGCTTTTATAGATGGGGCAAAAGAGGGTTTTAAGACCGCTGTGACCATTATACCATACCTTATAGCAATACTTGTGGGGATTGGTGTATTTCGTGCATCAGGCGCAATGGATTTCCTTATGGAGGGTATAAGAGGCTTAGTAGCACTTACCGGAACTGACACTCGTTGGGTTGACGGAATTCCAACAGCGCTTATGAAACCTTTGAGTGGAAGTGGGGCTAGAGGAATGATGATTGATGCAATGCAAACATATGGAGCTGATTCTTTTGCAGGCAGACTATCTAGCGTTCTACAGGGTGCTACAGATACAACTTTTTATATTGTTGCTGTTTACTATGGCGCAGTGAACATTAAAAATTCGCGCTATACCGTTCCCTATGCTCTTTTGGCTGATTTAGCCGGTATAATTGCTGCTGTTTTCGTGGCCTACCTATTTTTCGGCTAACAAATAAACGATTCTCCAAGTTAACAAAACTAAATATATGGCAATAACTTTTGATTCAGAAAATATCGAATTCCCAAATTTAAAAAAAAGGGAGACATCCACGTGGATAAAAAATATAGCAAATAGCTTTAGCAAGAAATTAGGTGACGTTGCCTACTTATTTTGTAATGATAACAAAATATTGGATATAAACAGGCAATATTTGAATCACGATTTTTACACTGACATAATTACTTTTGATTATAGTGAAGGTGATAAAATATCGGGAGATATATTTATTAGCTTAGATACAGTTAAAACAAATTCACAAAAGTATAATACTGATTATCAAGAGGAATTATATAGAGTAATAATTCATGGAGTCCTTCATCTATGTGGATTAGACGACAAGTCTGAAGCTGACTCAATAGAAATGCGCGAAGCAGAAGATCGTGCTTTGAAGCAACTATTTAACAATTAACAATTTACATTTGTAAACTACATATACACATATTTTATGCCAGAGCCTTTTTCTTTTATGTTTTACAACACTGAGAACTTCTATGATACTGTTGGTGACCCATTAACATTGGACGACGATTTTACCCCTGAAGGGTTTAGAGAATGGACTGCAGAACGGTTTGATGATAAAGTAACGAAACTAACCAAAGTCATTAAAGATATTGTTAAACCCGAGTTGCCAGATGTAATTGGTTTAGCTGAAATAGAAAATAAAACTGTGATGATGAGTATTCTTGATAACCTTAGAGAGAATGGAATAAAACAGTACAGTTTTATTCATTATGACAGTCCCGACGAAAGAGGCTCTGATGTTGCTTTAATCTTCAACAAAGAAACATTTACTATACATAACTCTGCACCCATTTTGGTACATTTACCAGGAATAGAAGATCGTACACGCGACATTTTATATGTAAAGGGAGAAACGAAAAATAAAGAGATTATTCATCTTTTCGTTACCCATTTCCCATCAAGAGTTGAGGGAAGAGACAAATCAGAAAGAAGAAGGTATTTTGTTGCTAGTGAATTAAGGCATGAAGTGTATAAAATATTGAGTGAGGATCCTTCACAAAATATAGTTATCATGGGCGATTTTAATGATACACCAGATGATAATAGTATAGATGAAGTACTAGCAGCGAAGAAAAAATTCAACAGAATTGAGCCTTTAAAGCTATACAATTTACTATATCCTAGATACCAGAAAGGCATAGGTACAACATACCATGATGGTTGGCTGCTTTTTGATCAATTCATTGTATCTGGTTATATGCTACAATCTGATAATTTAGATTGCAAGCCAGATTATGCAGATGTTTTTAATCCTCAGTATTTATTACATTATGACAGTAATAATCGACCTAAACCTAATAGGACATACAAGGGTAAATATACTGGAGGATATAGCGATCATTTACCCATCTTTTTGCGTATCTATCTGAGTTAAAGAGGTTTTCTGTATTCTTATTTGTAATTAACATCAACGTTAATTGTAACGTTTTCTTTTTTAGTATCTTTGCGACTGATTAACTGAGCGTAAGGAGATACAAATGAATTTTAATTACGACATAATAGTTGTTGGAGCAGGGCATGCCGGCTGTGAAGCGGCAACGGCTGCTGCCAATATGGGTTCTAAGACATTGTTGATAACAATGGATATGAACAAGATTGCCCAGATGAGTTGCAATCCTGCTGTTGGAGGTATTGCTAAAGGGCAAATTGTACGCGAGATTGATGCTTTGGGTGGCCAGATGGGAATTGTAAGCGACAAAACTGCTATTCAATTTCGTATGCTGAACCGTTCAAAAGGACCCGCTATGTGGAGCCCACGTGTACAAAGCGATAGGATGAAGTTCATGGAAACATGGCGAGATATTATCGAGAATACAACTAACCTTCAAATGTGGCAAGATATGGTCACCGAGCTCTTATTAGACGGCTCGGTTGTTACTGGGGTTAAAACACGAATGGGAATTGAATTCAAAGCTAAGTCTGTGGTTCTAACAAATGGAACATTCCTTAATGGACTAATCCATGTGGGTAAAGTACAAATAGGCGGAGGCAGAATTGGTGAGCCTGCATCTTTTGGCATGTCGGAACAACTTAGAGATTTTGGTTTTAAAACAGACCGAATGAAGACTGGTACTCCAGTTCGAATTGATGCCAGAAGTGTTGATTTCTCGTTATTAGAAGAGCAAAAAGGTGAAGATGATTTCCATAAGTTTTCTTATTTACCAGAAGTAAATAGAAAATTAGAACAACGTAGTTGTTGGATTACTTATACATCGGAAGAAGTGCATGATGCGCTTAGAGAAGGACTGAACGATTCTCCTCTATATAATGGGCAGATACAAAGTATTGGACCTCGTTATTGCCCTAGTATAGAAACTAAAATTGTTACTTTTTCTGACAAGACTAGTCACCAACTATTTCTTGAACCTGAAGGTGTAAATACGAATGAATATTATCTAAATGGATTCTCCTCTTCCCTACCCTTACAGAATCAGATAAAAGCTTTACAGCTCGTTCCTGCTTTTAAAAATGTACACATTTTTCGTCCAGGATATGCAATAGAGTATGATTTCTTTGATCCTACTCAACTACTCCCAACTTTAGAAACCAAGATGGTAAAGAACCTATTTTTTGCAGGTCAGATTAATGGTACTACTGGATATGAAGAAGCAGGCGGACAAGGCTTAATTGCAGGCATAAATGCACATATTAATTGCCATGGAGGTAATGCATTCACTCTAAAAAGGGACGAAGCATATATAGGAGTTCTTATCGACGATTTGATAACTAAAGGAGTCGATGAACCGTACAGAATGTTTACTTCGCGTGCCGAATACAGAATTTTATTACGACAGGATAATGCTGATGAAAGATTAACTAAGCGTGGTTATGAACTTGGATTAGCTACTAAAAACAGATTGGATCTTCTTAAGAGTAAAGAAGAGGAAGTAAGTAGATTAATTAATTTTGTTTCTAACTTCTCTATAAAAGGCAACAGGATTAACCCATTCTTAGAGAGCATAAACACTGCACCATTAAGACATGGAGTAAAACTATTAGACCTGATTACAAGGCCGCATATAGACCTTAGCCTCATGGCTACCGAAGTAACTGCTCTTAATGAATTATTGAATTCGATAAAAGAAAGAAAAGAAGAAATTATTGAATCGACCGATATCAAAATTAAATATGGCGGTTATATTAAAAGAGAGCGCATGATGGCCGACAAGTTGACTCGCCTTGAAGATATTAGAATTAAAGACAAGTTTAATTACAACGAAATACAATCAATTTCAACAGAAGGGCGACAAAAACTTACAAGCATAAATCCTGAAACCATTGCTCAAGCAAGTAGAATTCCAGGGGTTTCTCCAAATGATATATCTGTACTTCTAGTACTTTTAGGAAGATAAAAACTGCTTGTTCCACGTGGAACAACACATAATAATATTAATTAATTTACTAATAAAACAATGAGCATAGAAACGCTAACATCTGCTGTTAGAAACATTCCGGACTTTCCAATTCCGGGCATTCAATTTAAAGATATCACTACCCTTTTTCAATCTCCGGAACATTTAAAAGAGTTGTCGGATACAATTTATGATTTGTATAAGGATAAAGGAATAACAAAAATAGTAGGAATTGAATCTCGAGGTTTTTTTATGGGACCGGCAGTTGCTATAAAACTTAATGCAGGGTTTGTGCCAATAAGAAAACCTGGCAAATTACCATATAAGGTTATTGAAGAAAAATACACAAAAGAATACGGTGAAGATGCCATACAAATTCATGAAGATGCTTTAGATAAAAATGATATAGTATTACTTCATGATGATTTATTAGCTACTGGAGGAACTATGGTAGCAGCCTATAATTTGGTGAAAAAACTTGGAGTGAAACATGTTTATATTAACTTCCTAATTGAACTAGAGGAGCTGGAGGGACGTGTCCATTTCCCGGATGATGTAGAATTAAAATCGATTATAAAATTCTAATTAATGGACTATAGTTAAAGCTATTTGCTAAAAAAATGACCGATGAGATTAAAAATACACTCGCAATTATACCTGATCAACCCGGATGTTACCAATTTGTGGATGAGAAAGGAACGGTTATATATGTAGGAAAAGCAAAAAACTTGAAGCGGAGGGTGACGTCATACTTTAACAAAAACCATGATCACCCCAAGACACGAATATTAGTACGAAAAATAAAGAACATAAAATATATCGTGGTCAACTCCGAAGAAGATACATTACTTTTGGAGAATAATCTGATTAAAAAATTAAGACCACGATATAATGTTTTACTTAAGGACGATAAATCCTACCCTTCTATTGTAATAAAAAATGAATTCTTTCCTCGTGTTTTTAAGACTAGAAATATTGTAAAAGACGGATCTAAATATTATGGTCCTTATACCTCTATTCAGTCTGTAAACGCACTTCTAGAAATTGTAAGAAAAGTTTATAAAATAAGAACGTGTAGATTGAATCTTGCACCTGAAAAAATATCAGAAGGAAAATATAGTGTTTGCTTAGAATATCATATTAATAGGTGCAAGGGACCGTGTGAAGGACTTCAATCTTTGGATGATTATAATAAAAACGTAAGTGAAATAAACGAAATTCTAAAGGGAAACGTTGGTATAATTGAAAAGAGGATACGTGAAAAAATGCACACTCTTGCGGATGAATTAAAATTTGAAGAAGCAAATGATCTGAAAGAAAAGCTAGTACTAATTCAAAATTTTAAAGAAAAATCGCAGGTAGTAAGTAACATCAATTACAATTTAGATGTATACTCTATTGCAGAAGATGAGAGTTCTGCATATATAAATTATCTTCATGTAGTAAATGGCGGAGTTAATCAAGCCTACACTTTTGAATATAAGAAAAAACTAAATGAAAGTAAAGAGGAGTTGTTAGGACTTGGAATAGTTGAAATGAGATATCGTTTTAACAGCACTTCCAAAGAAATAATAGTTCCTTTCTTTCCAGACATTAATCTAAAAGATGTAGAGTTTATAATTCCTAAAATAGGAGATAAAAAGAAATTACTTGCACTTTCAGAAAAAAATGTAAAACAATATAAAATTGACAGATTGAAAAAATCTGAAATGCTAAATCCTGATCAGAGGGCAACTAGAATTTTAAGTCGAGTAAAAAAAGATTTACAGCTTAAAGAGTTGCCATGGCAAATTGAGTGTTTTGACAATTCAAATATTCAAGGAACAAATCCTGTTGCAGCATGTGTTGTTTTCAAAAAAGCAAAACCATCGAAAAAAGATTACCGACATTTTAACATTAAAAGCGTTGTAGGGGCCGATGATTACGCCTCTATGCGTGAAGTAATTGAAAGACGCTATTCTAGACTACTTAATGAAGGCGAAAAACTGCCCCAACTAATTGTGGTTGATGGCGGTAAAGGTCAATTACACGCTGCTGCAGATTCACTACGAAAAATAGGACTTTACGGAAAAATGGGATTAATTGGGATTGCTGAACGCTTGGAAGAAATTTACTTTCCTGAGGACTCAATTCCACTCTACATTGATAAGAATTCTGAAACATTAAAACTAATTCAACAACTTCGTGATGAAGCACACAGATTTGGATTATCACATCATCGTCAAAAAAGAAGTAAAGCGCAAATATCATCTGAACTCGATTCTATAAAAGGAATAGGATCTGTCACGAAGAAAAAATTACTTTCAACTTTTAAAAGCATTAAAAGGATGAAGGAAGCAGATGAGATTGAAATTGAAAATGCTGTTGGGAAAAGCAAAGCAAAAATAATTATAAATTGGATTAGCGAAGGGAGTTAATTATATTTTTTAATATACAGAATGCGATTATTAATACAAAGAACTGATGAAGCTTCAGTAACAATAGATAATGAAATAACTGGTGCTATTAAAAAAGGATTATTAGTCTTAATAGGTATAGTTAATGAAGATACGAAAGATGATATAGATTTTTTAGTAAAAAAAACAGTTAATTTGCGTATATTTGACGACGAAAATGGGATTATGAATAAATCAGTTACGGATATCGGCGGAGAAGTATTAGTAGTGTCTCAATTTACACTCCATGCAAGTACTAAAAAAGGTAATCGTCCTTCATATGTTCGTGCAGCAAAGCCTGACATCTCTATCCCTCTCTACGAAGAATTTTGCAAATCATTATCTGAACAATTAAATAAAGAAATTCAAACAGGAGAATTTGGTGCTGCTATGAAAGTAAAACTGGTTAACGATGGTCCTGTAACAATATTTATTGATTCAAAAAACAGAGAATGATGACAATATTTGAAGCTCAGAAATCAGTTGATGATTGGATTAAGAGATATGGAGTTCGCTATTTCAGTGAGCTTACAAATATGGCCATACTAACTGAAGAGGTTGGAGAACTTGCCAGAGTTATCTCTAGAACATATGGTGATCAATCATTTAAAGATAGCGATTTAAAAGGTAATATTTCAGACGAGCTTGCTGACATACTCTGGGTGGTGATTTGCATTGCTAATCAAACTGGAGTGGATATTGAAGAAGCTTTTAAAAAGAATATTGCAAAAAAAACAAATAGAGACTCTACAAGGCACATTAATAACACTAAATTGAAAAGTAATCCCTAAATAATATAATATGGAAACTGATAAATATATTGAAGCGATTAAGAAACATCGGTTTAACTTAACTGAACAGGAAATTACTAAAGAAATAAAAAATATTATTTCTGAAGAGTTTGACACAAACAACAAAAAAGAGATATACAAAAATCTATATAGTTGTATAGATTTAACTAGTCTGAACAGTACAGATTCGAAGGAAAGTATATGGAACTTTACACAAAAGACTAATGATTTAGATGGTTCGCATCCAGAACTGGATAATGTTGCCGCTATTTGCGTTTATCCAAATTTTGTTCATACAGTTAAAGATGCTCTAACTGCAGATGTTAAAATTGCTGCAGTAGCTGCTGGTTTTCCATCGTCACAAACATTTATTGAAGTTAAAATTGCAGAAACCTCTCTTGCTTTGGCAGATGGTGCTGATGAGATAGACATAGTAATAAATCTTGGACAATTTCTAGATGAAGAATATCAAGAAATGTGCGAAGAAATTATGGAAATAAAAGAAGTTTGTGGTGAAAAAACATTGAAAGTGATTCTCGAAACTGGAGCATTAGAGAGTTATGACAACATTCACAAAGCATCAATCCTTTCGATGTATTCAGGTGCAGACTTCATTAAGACTTCTACCGGTAAAAGCTATTCTGGTGCTACACCTGAAGCTTTTTTTGTAATGTGTATGGCAATAAAGTCATATTATAAAACCACAAAGAAAAAAGTTGGAATTAAGGTCTCAGGTGGTGTTTCAACAACCAAAGATGCTGTGATATATTATTCAATAGTAAAAAATATATTGGGTGAAGATTGGTGTAATAAACAGCTCTTCAGAATTGGAACAAGTCGCTTAGCTACTATATTGCTAGACGAAATAAGAAAAAAATAATTTGATAAGAAATATATCAACTACAAAACTATAAAATAATGAAGATGAAACCTTTTATGATTGCTGCATTATTAAGCTTCGTATGCTTTTTTAATATAAATGCGCAAGAATATAATTTAATTTCTATAGAAAGAACTAAACCTTATTGGCAAGATGTAAATGTTGTAAAGGTAAATAAAGAGTACCCAAGAACTCAATTTATGACATTTGAAAACAAAAGTGAAGCAATTAATAGTAAATTTGAAGATAGTAAATACTATATATCGCTTAATGGTACTTGGAAATTCTACTTTGTTGATGGTTATAAACAACTTCCAGAAAATGTAACAGACTCAACTGTCTCATTAGAAGATTGGAGCGATATAAAAGTACCTGGGAACTGGGAAGTTCAGGGATTTGGAACACCATTATATGTTAATCACCCTTATGAATTCGTAGAACGCGATCCTATAACTCGATTCCCAAAAATGGAACCTCCATATTTACCAGAAATGAATCCTGTAGGAGTTTATCG
>Ga0209075_1001811_pt1 | contig 19694 bp, 14 predicted proteins | sample Stecom2011_FD_187523 | JGI IMG/M metagenome (GOLD analysis project Ga0209075, IMG submission 187523) | Agricultural soil microbial communities from Utah to study Nitrogen management - Steer compost 2011 (SPAdes) (version 2) | ecosystem: Environmental > Terrestrial > Soil > Agricultural land...
AGCTCTTACCCAAATAATCTGAGGATTTGAAGTATTTGTATAAGCATTTGGATTGATTATAGCACCTGCTCCTGCTTCGGCATCAGTTTGTGAAGTATAATAAGAAATAGTAAGTCCCGGTATTGTTGCCGTTATCGTATTACCCACAGTAGTTAAATTAAAGACTGCGAACCCGTCGGTGTTATCATCGCACAATTGTAGAATTGTACCTTCGATAAAATCAATATCCGGAACTGAATTTACGGTAATAGTAAAACTCCCCACTTGAAAATCTGAAGCATCCACATTACTTTGCAAACGTATCCAAACCGTGGTTGTGGTACCTCCAGGAATCGAATATGGAGTACTATGGTCTATAACATCGGTCGTGTTACTAGCATTTGCTCCAGTCTCTGAGGTATGAAAACTCACGCTATGGTCTTCATATCCCATTAAAATACCGGAAATAAACTGAGCCAAATCAACACTTTCTGAACCGTCTTTATCGTTATCACATAAAAGTACAGGAGCAGGAGGTGTAAAAGCACAATCTATGGTGATTAAATCAAAAGTTCTTATCTTAAAACAATCACTATTAAAATCTTGAATCTTCACATAAATAGTTTGAGGATTAGAAACCGCCTGATACTGAGTAAGTGATGGATAAGGTGGATTCCACTCTAAATTCCACCAATTCTCCAAATCTGTCATAGATAAGTGAAAAGTGATTTCGTAACCATTAGGATCTAAGTCATCTCCAAGAACCTCATCATATATCTCTGTAAGATCAAAGACACCTAAAGAACCTCCATTTCCGAAACAAGTTTCTAAATCGCTTGGATATCCAGGCTCAAAAGGTTCGGGGACATATACAAAAGTCGGTTGAGATGGTAATGTGACCCCACATAGTCTTGTCCCTTGAACAGAATAATATCCCGTTTCTACAGCTATATATGGATTTTCAGTAGCTCCTGCAATAGGCTCCCCGTTTAAAAACCATTGGTAAGGTTCAAGACCTTCGGTTGTATAAATAATCACCTCACAATCTTCTGTCATAGATAAAAAAGCAGGAGGTTCAGGTCTGTCATTAAATGCGGAGAAAAATCCTGACATAGAAAACCCTGCTCCTTGCTGAACAATACTTGTTGTGAGTTTCAATGCCGAAGTAAGTGTAATGGCTGTCGGGTTACCAATAAGTACATTATTAAACCGAAGCATATAAAAACCTGTCGTTCCAATAGCTGTTCTAGGAATTCCGGTAAGAATCTCCAAGTCTATTCCGTTTAGATAAACTGGTTCTGTGGCACTTTCGATAATCGTATAAGCAAAATAAGGCAAATCTCCATTATTATAGTTAATGAATTTTCTGGTAACAATATCCGTAGAACCAGCACAACCTCCGATAGGTAAAACGGTCGAAACATCAGTTTCACAATCTACTGCCGTTCCAGAATACACAACAATAGGGTTATTTGATTGTATGAAAGAACTTGAATATTGAGTGCTTGTATCTCCGTGATGAAATGTTTGGAAATTACCAGCTACATTCAAATTATAGGTTATTGTTGCTCCTATTTGGATTCCCTCGGCATTAAAATGAGTAACCTCTACAACCGTATTAGGTTCTGTAGCTACAATAGTTGTCTGCTCCGGATGATCTGCTCCTGTTCCAGCTGTTCCACTTCCTCTAACGACCATATACTGTGTTCCTAGAACATTCGTTGGAGCTATTTGATCAACAGTTCCGTCTTCACCGCTTCCACCGCAAGCTTGTGGGGTATCACCATAGCTTCCAACATTAGCTACAATAGGTTTTGTCGAAGTTAATAAAGACCCCATCGAAGCTATAAATAGTCTACTTTCTCCTTCATCAAGATTAGCAATAATAGAACCATTCAGAATAATGTTTGTGTCATCTTCAATCGCCATAACCGAATAAATAGGATTTCCAGTGTTCAACCCTACGTAGCTGCTACGATAATATCCTAGACGAAATGAAGTTCCGATTCCTTCGTTTCCAAAACTTACTAATGAAGCATTTCCTTTAATGTTTGTATTATTGGTTCCAGGAGAATCCGAAGCTATATTCCTGAGATTAACCAATACTGGCTCTGTTGCTTCAACAATGAGTCCTCGATCTGTATAATTCGTATTAATTGCATTTTGAGAAACTGAACTTGCCGTTCCTATAAAACGATAAGAAACAGGATTTGCAGCTGTTACGTTTAAAGTTGTAATATAAACTCCATTACTTTTATACAAATCTACATTAACCGTAGTTGTACTGAGAGTTGAAACTACAATTTCATTTGCATCACTCCAATACTGCCAAGGAGAAGGAGCTATGTAGTGTTTAGTATAATACTGAGCATTACAGAAACTGTAGATAAACAAAAAAAGCAAAGTAATTTTTTTCATGTAATTGGTTGGTTAGTAATATCTTTCGACAACAACAAATATAATTATTTCGACTAAATAAAAAATAAACTCTCCTTCAAAATTGACATTCAAAGGAGAGTTTATTAAATCTTTATAATATTATAGTCAACCAAGAGCTACTGCAATTTACTCTAAAATCTGTTTGGTGTGTTCTTTGGTCTTCACCTTATCAATTACTTCTTCAATTATTCCATTCTTGTCGATAATAAAAGTAGTTCGAAGAATACCGTCAAAGGTTCTACCCATAAACTTTTTTTCACCCCAAACACCAAAAGCCTCGATTACTTTTCGTTCTGTATCAGCTATAAGCGGGAAAGGCAAATTGTTTTTTTCTTTAAAGTTTTGCTGTCTTTTAGCATTGTCTGCACTTACTCCTAATAACTGATACCCCGAAGCCAAAAAGCGTTGATAATTATCTCGTAAATCACACGCCTCTGTCGTACAGCCTGGAGTACTCGCTTTCGGATAAAAGAAAACAACTAGTTTTTTGCCTTTATAATCAGATAATTTATGCTGTTTACCTCCTTGATCTATGCCTAAATCTTCGGGAGCTCTATCGCCTTTTTGTAACATGATTTGTACTCTACAATATTTTTAATTGGCTACTTGACTGATAAACTGAATTCTCATTAAACGAAGTTCATCATAATCATAATCTCCATCAAACTCCTTCATAGCATCGCTAATCTTGTCTGATTCAGATTCCATAAAATAGTCGTGGATTTCTTCTTGCTGGTCCTCGTCAAGGATTTCGTCTATCCAATATTTAATATTGAGTTTAGTTCCGGAATACACAATTTGTTCCATTTCTTTGAGCAACTCATCCATCGTAAGACCTTTGGCTTTGGCTATATCATCCAAAGGTAGTTTTCTATCTACGTTCTGAATGATATAGAGCTTCAGAGCAGAGTTCGCTCCCGTAGATTTCACAATCAAATCGTCCGGACGAACAATATCGTTATCTTCTACGTATTTTGCGATAAGCTCAATAAATTCTTTACCGTATTTTTTTGCCTTACCCTCTCCTACTCCGTGAACATTTGCCATCTCTTCAATCGTAATCGGATATTTAAGAGCCATATCTTCTAACGACGGATCTTGGAAAATCACAAACGGTGGTAAGCTCAGTTTTTTAGCTACTTTCTTACGTAAATCTCTCAAATATTCCATAAGTTTGGCATCAGCTGTCACCTGAGCTTTAGTCATAGAAACGATAGCCTCGTCATCAGCTTCGCCATATTCGTGGTCTTCGCTCATCATAAAAGAAGTTGGGTTGGCTAAGAACTCTTCTCCTTTTTTGTTCATTTTGATAACTCCGTAGCTCTCGATGTCTTTGTCTAAAAGACCTGCCACCAACACTTGTCGGAGCAGAGCCATCCAATACTTTTCATCAAAATCTTTTCCTTTCCCAAAAAGGAAATGAGTATCGGTTTTGTAAGCCTTAATATGTGCATTTACTTTACCAGTAAGCGTATAGATAATTTCTTTGGCTTTGTATATTTGCCCAATTTCCTTAACAGTTTGTAGCAATAAAACCACTTGGTCTTTAGCCTCTACTTTCGTTTTAGGATTCCTAACGTTATCATCCATATCGGCTCCTTCTCCGGTCTCTAAATCGAATTCTTCTCCAAAGTAGTGCAATAAGAATTTACGTCTTGACATCGAAGTTTCTGCATAGGCTACCACTTCTTGCAAAAGCGCATAACCAATTTCTTGTTCTGCTACAGGTTTACCTACCATAAACTTCTCCAATTTCTCAATATCTTTATATGAATAGAAAGCCACACAATGCCCTTCTCCACCATCACGACCGGCACGACCAGTTTCTTGATAATAACTTTCTAGCGATTTTGGAATATCATGGTGAATTACAAAGCGTACATCCGGTTTATCGATACCCATACCAAAAGCAATAGTAGCTACCACGACATCTACTTCTTCCATCAAAAACATATCCTGATGTCGAGCTCTGGTTTTTGCATCAAGACCTGCGTGGTATGGTACCGCAGAAATTCCGTTTACTTGTAAGAGTTGAGCAATTTCTTCAACCTTCTTACGGCTAAGGCAATAAATAACCCCAGACTTTCCTTTTCTTTGTTTTATAAAGCGAATAATATCTGATTCGACATTCTTGGTTTTCGGGCGAACTTCATAATACAAATTCGGGCGATTGAACGAAGCTTTAAATATATTCGCCCCCGTCATATCCAAGTTTTTCAAAATATCTTCCTGTACTTTCGGAGTAGCCGTAGCTGTTAGCCCAATAATTGGAATATTTTCTCCTAATTGTTGCACTGTACTTCTGAGGTTCCTATATTCCGGACGGAAGTCATGCCCCCATTCAGAAATGCAATGTGCCTCATCAATAGCTACAAAAGAAATCTTTTGATCCTTTAAAAACTGTACGTATTCATCTTTAATTAGACTCTCCGGAGCCACATAAAGTAATTTGGTGGTTCCGTTTTGAATATCTTCTTTCACACGATTAATTTCACTTTTCGTAAGTGAAGAATTCAAAACATGAGCAATTCCGGGATTAGCAGAAATTCCTCTAATTGCATCTACTTGATTTTTCATTAAAGCAATAAGCGGCGAAACCACAATAGCAGTTCCATCTAAAACTAAAGCAGGAAGCTGATAACATAACGACTTCCCACCTCCGGTTGGCATAATCACAAACGTATTATGCCCATTGATAATACTTCTTACGACTTGTTCTTGTAAACCCTTGAACTGATTGAATCCAAAATATTTTTTCAGTTCTTTGTGTAAATCCAGTTCCGATGAATCCATTTTCGTTTCAATGTAATTTTTTTACCTAAATTTGCGTTCAATAAAAGTACGACAACTTTTTTAATCTGCAAAAATTTTAGACTGAGTTTTGAAATCAACTGAAAAAATCCTCAAAAACGCCCAGCAAGTTTTCTCTCACGAAAGCAAATCAATAGCTCAACTCATTGATTTTCTTGACGAAAACTTTGTTAAAACCGTAACCACTATTCTTGAAACCAAAGGTAAAGTCATTGTTACCGGTATCGGAAAAAGCGCTATTATTGCTCAAAAAATCGTGGCAACCCTTAATTCTACAGGCACTCCTTCGCAATTTTTACATGCTTCAGAGGCTATACACGGTGATTTAGGAATGATTCAGCCCAACGATATCGTGATTTGTATTTCGAAAAGTGGGAACAGTCCGGAAATTAAAGTTCTGGCCCCGATTATTAAAAATTTCGGAAACATTTTGGTTGGAATGACAGGAAACAAAGACTCTTTCTTAGCCAAACAGTCAGACTATGTTTTGAACACTTTCGTAGAAAGAGAATCTTGCCCCAACAATGTCGCCCCGACAGACAGCACCACTGCCCAACTCGTTATGGGAGATGCTTTGGCGGTTTGCCTGATGTACGAAAGAGGATTTACGGCTAATGATTTTGCTAAATATCACCCGGGAGGAGCTTTAGGTAAACAACTATTACTTAAAGTAAAAGACATGCTCGACAAAGAAAACAAACCGAGCGTGGGTCCAAACTCAACCATAAAAGACGTAATAGTAGAGATTTCTCAAAAACGACTAGGTGTTACAGCAGTAGTTGAAGATAACGAACTCAAAGGAATCATTACAGACGGAGACATCCGAAGAATGTTGGAAAAACAAGACAGTTTTTCTCATCTGACCGCTCAGGATATTATGACAAAAAACCCAAAAACCATAGAAACAGAAAAGATGGCAGTCGAAGCCCTACACGCTATGGAAAACTTCTCTATTACACAACTTATCGTAACAGAAAATAAACAATATGTAGGAATCATCCACCTTCACGATTTATTGAAAGAAGGAATTATTTAACCCCCAAAAAAGCATTATAATTCATCAAACCTATACACAAATAAATGAGCAAGAAAGATTTAGGAGAAATGTCGTTTTTAGACCATCTAGAAGCACTTCGTTGGGTACTTATTCGCAGTTCTCTTGCCATAGTAATTGGAGCATGTGTCTCATTCTTCTTTATTGATTTTATTTTTGACACCATCATTTTCGGACCTAAAAATCCGGATTTTATTACCTATCGCTTTTTTTGTGAACTAGGGAAATCCTTCGGAGCAGACGAAGGCATGTGTATTCAAGAGTTGAATTTCAACATTCAAAGTAGACAAGTGGGGTCTCAATTTGCAGCTACAATCTGGATGGGAATCACAGCCGGATTCATCATAAGTTTCCCATTTATTTTATGGGAGTTCTGGAAATTCGTAAGACCGGCACTTTACGAAAAAGAAAAGAAAAATGCCAAATGGTTTATCATCATCGCTTCGATTTTATTCTTCATCGGAGTATTGTTCGGATACTTTATTACCGCTCCACTTTCAATAAACTTTTTAGGTAACTATTCTGTTAGCAACCACGTACATAACGATTTTGATATCGATTCTTATATCGGGCTCATTAAGACTTCTGCCCTATCGTGTGGGCTCATCTTCGAACTCCCAATTCTGATGTTCTTTTTAGGTAGATTAGGAGTTGTTTCTGCCGAATTTTTAAAGAATTACAGAAAAATAGCTTATGTACTGATTCTTATCGTTGCAGCAATTATCACTCCGCCTGATGTAGTGAGCCAAATTGTAGTGTCAATTCCACTAATTATACTCTATGAAGCTAGTATTTATATCGTAAAATGGGTTACAAAAAAACAAACGTTATCGAAGCTTTAGTACAGTAAAAATCACATTAATAAAAAAATTCTTGAAAATATAGGTCTCTTTTTTTTCTTATTTGAAGAGAAGTTGTATTTTCGCACACTCAAAATAAAATAAATTCGAAATAAAATGGCAGTTTTATCAAAAATCAGACAACGTTCAATCTTAGTAATTGCAGTAGTTGGTATTTCACTGTTGGCCTTTGTGATAGGCGATGCGATTCAAGGTGGGGTTCTAGGCGATTCTATGCGTTATGCAGGTTCTATAAACGGAGAGGATATCTTTGCAGAAGAATTCCGTTTTAAAGTAGCTAACCAAGAGCAACAAGGTCAAGGAACTTCTACTACGATGATTTCAAACAGCTTGTGGAGCCAAGAAATACGTAGAGTTTTGTATGCTGAACAAATCGAAAAAGCCGGGATTCGTGCCGGTAAAAAGCAAATCGAGGGAATTTTTGAACAAAACCCACAAGTAAACTCTATGTTTCTAGATGAACTAGGAAGATTCAGCCAAGAAAAATACAACCAATATATTGAGATGGTTAAAGTTCAAAACCCAACTCAATGGAAAATGTGGCTCGAAAACTACGAAGAACAATTGATGAATTTCGCTAACGAGCAAACTTATAACACTCTTGTAAAAGCAGGTATCAATGCTTCTGCTGTTGAAGGAAAAGCTCTTTACAAAAGAGAAAACGACAAAGTTACTTTTGATTATGTAATGCTGCCTTATTCTAGCATCAATGATGATGAAGTAACAGTTAGCGATGCGGATATCATCGACTATATGTCAAAAAGAAAAAATCAATACAAAGCCGATGATTCTAGAGATATCGAATACGTTCTAATCGAAAGCAAAGCTTCTGAAAAAGACGTAGAAGAGATTATGACAAATGTTGCCTCTCTTCTTGAACCTAAAACTGTATTTAATTCAGAAACTGGAGAAAACGAAACTGTAGACGGATTTGCTACTACTAACGACGTAAAAGAATTCGTTTCTTCAAACTCTGATCTTCCTTTCAACGAAAAATATGTTTTCGCTAAAGAAATTCCTGCTATAACAGACTTTACTGTAGGTAGCACAACTGGAGTTTACAAAGATGGGGATTATGTAAAAGTTTCTAGAATCCTAGACAGCAAAATAATTGCTGACTCTGTAAAAGCTAGTCATATTATCATCCCTTTTGCTGGAGCTTTTCAATCTACAGCAACAACTTCAAAAGAAGAAGCAAAAAAACAAATAGACAGCATCTTTAACTTAGTAAAAGGAAACGAAGCTAAATTTAAAGAAGTAGCTGATCAAATCAACACTGACGGAACCAAAGGAAAAGGCGGAGATATCGGATGGGTACAATATTCTCAAATCTCTTATGAAGGATTTGATCCTGATTTCGCTAAATTCATGTTCTTCAACCCTAAGGGAAGTTCTCAAATAGTTGAAACTAAATTCGGATACCACATCATTAAAGTTGATGAAACAGGAAGCAAACAACCTGCTTACCAAATCGCTACAATTGCTCGTAAAATAGAGCCTTCATCTACTACAAATGACGAAATATACACTCTTTCGCAAAAAATCGAATTAGAAGCTCAAACAAAATCAATCGAAGATATCGCCAAAGAACACAATCTTGAAGTTCTTAAAGCAAACGGAGTAGCTGCTCAAGACGAAAACCTCCCTAAAATAGGATCTCAAAGAAGCGTCATCGTTTGGGCTTTTGGAAAAGACGCTGAAAAAGGAAGTGTAAGACGCTTTGACATCGCTCAAGGACATGTTATTGCAAAAATTAAAAACATCAACGATAACGGTTTACAATCGGTTGAGCGCATGAGAACTTCTATCGAGCCTATCATCAAAAATCAGAAAAAAGCGGCAATCTTAAAAGAGAGAGCTAAAGGAGCTACTCTTGAAGAAATTGCTAAGGCTAACAACGAAACTCTTAGAAATGCTAACGGTATTTCTCTAGCTAGCCCGAACTTAATGGGTGTTGGAATGGAGCCAAAAGTAGTAGGAAGAGCTTTTTCTCTTGAAACAGGAAAAGTTTCTGAGGCTATCGAAGGAAAAATGGGTGTTTTCTTTGTAAAAACTCAAGCTGTTGTTGCAGCGCCTGAATTGCCAAACTACGTAACTTTCACTAACCGTGTGAAACAACAAGCCCAAAGTATGGCACAAACAAGAGTATTCACTGCCATGAGAAACAAAGCCGAGATTAAAGACAACCGTATCAACATCGGTCTATAATCTTAAAAACATACAAAAACAAAAAAGCCTCAAATATTTGAGGCTTTTTATTGCTTAATTTTCTCAGCATATACGATATAATATCGAGGAGTAAATCTTCTTAGTAATGGACGGATCCCTATTTTTGAAATTGGATTCGTCCATTTCTTACTATCGAGAATCCTCCAGCCTGTTTTTTCTAAAAGCCAATCGAGTTGCCAAGATTCAAACTCGTGATAATGCCTGTCTCTCATATCTGTTTCACTTCGATAAGCCGGACTAAACCATAATCTTAACGGTACAGATATGACAATTTTATCACATTTAATTTCTTTTAAAATCGTATAAGGATTCAATAAATGTTCCAAAATTTCTAGAGCAGTAACCACCGTATAATGGTTGTTTTTCAAAGCAGATTGATCTTCATCCAAATCTTCTCCTTGAGTGTTCTGAACCTGGTAGCCTTCTAGCTTCATGATTTCGGAAAAAGGATTAACAACTCCTAAATCCAAAATACTTTCTGTAGTCGAAACATGTTTTTTTAAAAACTCTAAGGTATGCTTATAGCGTTTCTCAGGGAAATATTTTTCGTACATCCTTAAAATGATTAAGTTTGTGTAAATTTACAGAAAAAACAATTCGATTCTCTCTCGATAATAAATGCCTAAAAACTCCACCTCCAAACAAGTCTTTTGGTTTAGCCTTATCAACTATTTAGGTGTGGGCATCGGTATTATTTCTACACTTTTCATATATCCCGAAAACACCGAATTTTTAGGAATTATTAGAACTATTGAGGCTTATTCTCAAGTCATTTTTCCCTTATTGCTTTTAGGAGCTTCTCAAGCTTTAGTACACTTCTATCCTGTCTTAGACAAGCAATACAGAAATCGTTTGTTTCTCTACAGTTTATTTTCGGTTTTAGGAAACTCAATTCTTGTCTTTTGCGGACTCTTTTTAATTCTGAAAATCGTCCATTTCGACTATTCTGAGTTGGTTTGGTTTGCCTTCCCTATCGGGATCGCCATTGCTCTGAATGAAGTTTTCAAACGTCAAGCGCTTAACCTACATAAAATTGCTTTTCCAACTCTGTTTGAAAAACTAATTCCAAAATTACTTTTGCCTTTGGCTTTTATTCTTATCGGAGCGATGGTCATCGATGAGCTTGAAGGTATTTTACTCTTTGTATTTGCCTATCTCCTGATTTTGATTCTCACTTCTCTGTACACGATTTCTCACGATAAAACTCGTTGGGATGCTCGATTTAGAAAGATTTTCATAACTATTCCGAAAAAAGAATACTTCCGATACAGTTTGTACGCCTTTACGGGGAGCTTAGGGTCTCTTTTGGCCTTCCGAATTGATACTATTATGCTTAACATCTTGAACTATCCTATGAACAGTATCGGGATTTACAGTATCGGAGTTGTGTTGGCTTCTACTCTCGCCATCCCGGCTACGGGTATTTTTGCAATTCATTCTCCACTTATATCAGATTACGTAAAAAATAACAAGATTGCCGAATTAGGCTCAAAATACAAAGAAACGGCTAAACTTCTTTTTGCTTTGGGAGCAGTCTTTTATAGTTGCGTTTTTTTAGGGATTGACGAATTGTTTTCGCTTTTACCTGCCTACAACAAATTAGTACATTCCATCCCGGTTATTCTGGTTTTAGGTATCGGAATCATCATCAATATGGGTACCGGTTTTAACTCCGAGATTATTACCTATTCCAATTTCTATCGATTTAATGTAGCCGCTATCCTACTCATGATTTTCTTGAATATCGGTTTAAACCTATTGTTTTTACTTCATTTCGACATGGGGATTATTGGTGTAGCATATTCGTCTTGCATTTCGCTTACAGCATTCAACCTTCTGAAAATTCATTTCATTTATCAGAAATTCGGAATTTTACCGTTCGATAAAAAATACGCAAAAATATTACTAATCGTTTTAGCAACAGGAACATTGGTATATATACTGCCTAATATGTCGTCTGCTTTTTGGAATTTGACGGTGAAAGTCTCTCTTTGTTTGCTAATAAATTTCGGATTGATCTATAAACTTAGATTAGTACCGTTTTTGAATCAAAAACTAGAAAACATAATACATCACCATAAAAATTAACCAAGAGAATATTGTATATTTGTTTTATCACTTGTGCTGAAAAATGACCGAAAAAAAACAGAATAAATACGACAAAGCCTATTTAAAAATCGCTAAAGAATGGGGGCAGTTATCTTACTGCACTCGTAGAAAAGTCGGAGCGATTATTGTAAAAGACCGAATGATTATTTCTGATGGTTACAACGGAACCCCATCTGGTTTCGAAAATTGTTGTGAAGACGAAATGGGTTACACCAAATGGTATGTACTTCACGCAGAAGCAAATGCCATTTTAAAAGTAGCTCGTTCAACTCAAACTTGTGACGGAGCAACTCTTTATATCACACTTTCTCCTTGTAAGGAATGTAGTAAACTCATTCATCAAGCAGGAATCACAAGAGTGGTTTATCACGAGAGTTACAAAGATGCTTCAGGTATCGAGTTCTTGAAAAAAGCAGGTGTTGTTGTAGACTTTATAGCCAACCTAGATTAACGTTTTGAAAATCAAACCTATATATATTCCTTTGTTGATAGCTTTCATTTTGATTGCAGGAATATCTATTGGAATGGCTTTGGCGTTTATTTATCAAACCTCAAATCAGACTCCTTCTGAAAATCGAGACAAACTCGACAGACTTATTCACCTTATCGAAAATGAATACGTAGACGATGTTAATACCGATTCTATCGTAAACATAGCTTTAAACGGAATTTTAGAACACCTAGACCCTCATTCGGTTTATATTGACCCCGAAAGTTTCGAGTATGTCGAAGAAAGCATGAGAGGAAATTTTGTGGGTATCGGAATCAACTTCTATGTTTATAAAGACACCCTTACTGTAATCCGAACCATCGAAAACGGCCCTTCTGAAAAAGCCGGATTAAAGGCAGGTGACCGAATTCTATTAGCTAACAACGACACTCTTTATGGTAAAAAATTCTCATCTGACTTCCTAGTAAATAAACTCAAAGGAGCGAAAGATTCAGAAGTGAAGTTGAAGGTTTTTCGCAAGGTCGAAAACAAGTTTTATGACTTTAAAGTTAAAAGAGATGTCATTCCGCTTAAAAGTGTAGACATAGCTCTAAAACTAAATGAAAACACAGGATACATCAAAATCAATCGTTTTGCAGAGACAACTTACAAGGAATTCAAAACAGCGCTACAAAAACTCAACAGACTCCATATCAACAAACTAATTGTAGATTTGCGAGATAATGCCGGTGGTTTTGTGGATGCTGCAGTTATGATTGCCGATGATTTTCTGGAAGAAGGTAAACTCATCGTAACTACCAAATACAAAAAAGGAGAAGAAGAAAATGAGTATGCTACGCCTAACGGCCTTTTCGAAAAAGGAGAACTCTTCATTTTGATCAACGAAAATTCAGCCTCTTCGAGTGAAATTTTAGCCGGAGCCATTCAGGATAACGACAGAGGAACCATTATCGGAAGACGTTCGTTTGGGAAAGGTTTAGTACAAAGAGAAAGTTATTTTGCCGACGGTTCAGCCGTGAGACTTACTGTCGCTCGTTACTATACTCCTACAGGTCGTTCTATCCAAAAAGACTATAGCGACAGGGAACGCTATTTTTATCATTGGGAAGAAGAGCAAGAAACCGAAAAAGAAATTCCTTTGGCCGATAGTTTGAAGCTTTATACTCCTCAAGGCAAAGTAGTATATGGAGGGGGCGGAATTTATCCGGATGTTTATATCCAAAAAAGTGAGTTGGGAGACGAATCTGTGCTTTACATGATGACTTCTGCTATTGCTAACAGCTTCGTTTTTGAGACCATCGACAAAAACCGAAATAAATTTCAAAACTTGTCTCTAGAAGCTTTAGAAGCAACATTAAGAGCCAATCAAAACTATTATACGGAGTTTAATAACTTTCTGAATCGCCAAGGAATTCATTTGTCATCTTTAGACAAAAACCGAACTACTATCGAAAAATACCTTAAAGCTGAGTTTATCCGTCAACTCTTCTCAGAAGAGACCTACTATAAATCTCTATTGGAGGATGATGTGATGGTGAAAAAGGTATTTGAATTCTAATCTACCTCAAACCTTCAATAGGCTTTTTGTCCACAATTTATATCTTTGTGGAAACATAAAACCTATGTCTGTAAAAATTGATGATTCTTGGAAAGCTGTATTAGAAAGCCAATTTAGCTCTCCGTATTTTACTTCTCTTATCGAATTCGTAAAACAACAATATGCCACTAGAACCTGCTATCCAAAAGGAAGTCAGATATTTGCAGCTTTTGACCGATGTAAATTCAACGAGGTAAAAGTAGTCATCTTAGGGCAAGACCCTTACCACGGACCCGGCCAAGCCAACGGATTGTGCTTTTCGGTAAACGACGGAATTGCCTTCCCTCCTTCGCTCATCAATATTTTCAAAGAAATCGAAAACGATTTGGGTAAACCTTTCCCAAAAACCGGAAACCTCGAACGATGGGCAGACCAAGGCGTCCTTTTGCTCAACGCCACTTTAACTGTCGAACAATCCAAACCTGGAAGTCATCAAAATCAAGGGTGGGAAACTTTTACGGATGCTGTTATCAAAGCCGTATCAGACCACAAAGAAAATGTGGTTTTCTTGCTTTGGGGCGGATTTGCCAAAAGCAAAGCTTCACTAATTGATAAAAATAAACATTATATTTTAACCTCAGGCCATCCGTCTCCGATGAGTGCTAACAGAGGATACTGGTTCGGTAACAAACATTTCAGCAAAACCAATGAGTTTTTGAAATCCAAAGGTTTAAAAGAAATCGACTGGTAATATTGCAGCTATGAGCTTTGACCAAACACCTAAAAAATTCGACCGCATCGTCGGGATTCTGATTCAACTGCAATCCAAAAAGATTGTCAAGGCTCAAGATTTGGCTGAGCGTTTCGAAGTAAGCCTTCGCACCATTTACCGAGACATTCGAACCTTAGAAGCTTGTGGAGTCCCGATTTATAGCGAAGCAGGTGTTGGTTATTCTTTAGTTGACGGTTACCGATTGCCTCCGGTGATGTTCACTAAAGAAGAAGCGATGAGCTTTATCACCGCCGAAAAACTGATGCAACACTTCACGGATACGAATCTGAAAAAACACTTTCAATCCGCCCTTATCAAAATCAAAGCGGTGCTGAAAGATTCCCAAAAAGACTGGATTGAATCCGTAGAATCAAAAATGGCGGTTACCCCGGCTACTCATTTTTTCAATAAAGATATTCCCGATGCACTAGAAATTTTAATCGAAAGTATTGCCGAGAAAAAACAAGTGGTCATGACTTACGAAAGTGTCGAAGCGGAGCATCCATCCGAGAGAACTATCGAGCCCGTGGGTGTTTTTCACGAACACAACTTTTGGTATGTGATGGGCTATTGTCATTTAAGAAAAGACTATCGTCAATTCCGAGCAGACAGAATTCTTAGCATTTCACGAAGCGAGAAACCTTTCACAAAAACTCATCAAGATTTAGAATACTATCGTAAAAAACCTCTAACAGAAAACAAAAGTTTAGTTCGCCTTCGAATAAATAGAACTGTAGCCAAATACTTGCATTTCAACAGAAACTTTTATGGTTTTACCAAAGAAATCAAACACAAAGATTATGTCGAAATGCACTTTGAGGTCGATTACAAAAACCGTGGAATGGCTCGCTGGTTTATGATGTTTGCTGATTGGGCAGATATTATTGAACCTGAAGACTTCAAACAAGAAGTGAGAGACTTAATGGCAAAGTCGCTTAAAAGAATGGAAAAATAAATTTATTAGCCACAAACTACACAAATCAATTCGTGAAAATCTGTGTAATTCGTGGCTTTTGCTAAATTATCTCTCCCAAAAGAAAGGAGGCTCGATTCCTAAGGCTCTGAGATACACATATCCTTGCCCTCGGTGATGAATTTCGTTATCAATAAAATACAACAGATTTTGATATACCGGAAATTCATATTGCCCAAAAAGATTATGATTTTCCCTAAACCTTTCTGCTGTGATTTTGTTATAATATTCGTTTATTAACTCTGTCGATTCATCCCAAGCTTTGAGAATGTCAGCTTTGGTTTTGAGATTCTCTCTCTTTTCATCAAACGGAATTGATTCTCGATTGACAATTTCTTTGAGTCCGGGAACAGCAATGGCTAAAAGTTCTTTCGCTAATTCCGAAAATGGTCGCATTCCTCCTACTGAAAATTCAAACAATTCCTTTTCCGGAAAAGCCTCGATTACTCTTCGGGTTAGCCTTCTGTGACCTTGCCAATGCTCTAAAAATTCTGCTGTGGTTAAAAATGTTGTACTCATATTGTTTTGATTTTAATTGTTCATGAAGCAAAATTAAATGAGGCAAATGACAACAGTATGTCAGTTGATTTAAAAAAATAACATTTTATACACAAAGACATTTTGTCAGTTTTTAGTTTTACTTTTTACGGATTTCCCGACAAATTTTACAGTGATTTTCGATTCTGCTGACATTTTCTTGTAATTTTTCTAATGGCACAATGATTGTCTAATTCAGGTCAAGCTGAAAAAGCGAATCGAAAAACTAACAAGAAAGGAAAATTATAAAACTATGAGTAAAATAATCGGAATCGATTTAGGAACAACCAACTCGTGTGTTTCTGTAATGGAAGGTAACGAACCGGTTGTAATTCCTAATGCAGAAGGAAAAAGAACAACTCCATCAGTAATCGCATTTGTGGAAGGTGGAGAAATTAAAGTGGGTGACCCTGCAAAACGTCAGGCGGTTACTAACCCTAAAAAAACAATCGCTTCTATCAAACGTTTTATGGGAAATAAATTCTCAGAAAGTGCCAAAGAAGTAGAAGCTGTACCTTATAAAGTGGTAAAAGGAGATAACGATACGCCAAGAGTTGATATCGACGGAAGACTTTATACTCCACAAGAATTGTCAGCAATGACACTTCAAAAAATGAAAAAAACAGCTGAGGACTACCTTGGTCAACCGGTGACCGAAGCAGTTATCACTGTTCCGGCTTACTTTAACGACGCTCAACGTCAGGCTACCAAAGAAGCCGGAGAAATTGCAGGTCTTAAAGTTCGTCGTATCATCAACGAGCCAACTGCTGCTGCTCTTGCTTACGGATTAGATAAGTCTGGAAAAGACCAAAAAATCGTAGTATACGACTTAGGTGGTGGTACGTTCGACGTATCAATCCTTGAACTTGGAGATGGAGTATTCGAAGTACTTTCAACCAATGGAGATACTCACCTAGGAGGTGATGACTTCGACCAAGTAATCATCGATTGGTTGGCAAACGAATTTCAAGCTGAAGAAGGCGTGGATTTAAAACAAGATCCTATGGCACTTCAAAGATTGAAAGAAGCTGCTGAAAAAGCTAAAATCGAGCTTTCTTCTTCAACACAAACTGAAATCAACTTACCTTATATCACAGCAACAGCTTCAGGACCTAAACACTTAGTAAAAACCTTGACTCGTGCTAAATTCGAACAATTATCAGACGATTTAGTAAAACGTTCGATGTTGCCTTGTGAAAAAGCATTGAAAGATGCCGGTATCTCTAAATCAGATATCGATGAGGTAATTTTGGTAGGAGGTTCAACTCGTATCCCTAAAATTCAAGAAGAAGTTGAGAAATTCTTTGGTAAAAAACCTTCAAAAGGAGTTAACCCGGATGAGGTAGTAGCCATCGGAGCCGCTATCCAAGGAGGAGTACTTTCTGGAGATGTAAAAGACGTATTGCTTCTTGACGTTACTCCACTTTCTCTAGGTATTGAAACTATGGGAGGTGTGATGACCAAACTAATCGAGGCGAATACGACTATCCCTACTAAAAAATCTCAAATATTCTCAACGGCTGCCGATAACCAGCCATCTGTGGAAATCCACGTGTTGCAAGGTGAAAGACCAATGGCACAAGACAACAAAACAATTGGTCGTTTCCACTTAGACGGAATCCCGCCTGCGCCAAGAGGAGTACCTCAAATCGAAGTAACTTTTGATATCGATGCCAATGGTATCATCAAAGTATCAGCTACTGACAAAGGAACCGGAAAATCTCACGATATCAGAATCGAGGCTTCTTCAGGGCTTACTCAAGAAGAAATCGAAAGAATGAAACGTGAAGCCGAGGCCAATGCTGAAGCGGATAGAAAAGCTAAAGAAAAAGCTGACAAACTAAACGAAGCTGACTCCATGATTTTCCAAACCGAAAAACAATTGAAAGAATTCGGTGATAAATTGTCAAGCGGAAACAAATCAGCTATCGAAGCTGCTTTAGAAGAGCTTAAAAAAGCTTACGAAACTAAAGATGTCGCTACTATCCAACCGGCTCTTGACAAAATCAACGAGGCTTGGAAAAATGCATCCGAAGAACTATACAAAGCTCAAGCGGAAGGACAAGCTCAGCAAGCAGAACCTCAAGCGCAGTCTAACAATGACGGAGCTCAAGATGTAGAATACGAAGAAGTGAAATAAGTTAATATTAGTTCAAATAAAAAAGGTTGTCCGAAATGGACAACCTTTTTTTATGCTTTTATTTTTCAATCTCTCTCAAACTCTCCATCTTCTTGAAAGCCAAGAAGCCTTTAATATCTTCGAAATGTTCTCTGACACGTTTGTTTCCGAATTCGAATACTTTGGTAACAAGTCCGTCCAAGAAGTCACGGTCGTGAGAAACCAGAATCAAAGTTCCATCAAAATCTTTCAAGGCATCTTTGATAATGTCTTTGGTTTTCATATCCAAGTGGTTTGTTGGCTCATCGAGAATCAATACGTTCACAGGTTCTAATAGCAATTTAATCATCGCCAAACGTGTTTTTTCTCCACCCGAAAGTACTTTTACTTTTTTGGTTGTATCATCCCCAGAAAACATAAAAGCACCTAACAAATCTTTAATTTTCGTACGGATATCCCCTACCGCAATTTGATCAATTGTGTCAAAAACCGTTAGTTCTCCGTCCAATAGCGAAGCTTGATTTTGAGCAAAATAACCTATCTGAACGTTGTGACCTATTTCCAGTTTTCCCTCAAAATCAATTTCTTTCATGATAGCTTTAATCATTGTCGATTTTCCTTCTCCGTTTTTACCCACAAAAGCTACTTTCTGACCACGCTCAATCACCATATTGGCATTTTGAAAAACTACATGGTCGCCATACGACTTTGATAAATCTTCTACCACTACCGGGTATTGTCCGCTTCGTGGCGAAGGCGGAAACTTCAATCGCAAAGCCGAAGTATCGACTTCATCAACTTCAACCAAGACTAATTTTTCGAGCATACGAACACGAGATTGCACTTGTTCGGTTTTAGAAAAAGTTCCTCTAAATCGCTCAATAAAAGCTTGATTTTCGGCAATGAATTTTTGTTGCTCTTCGTAGGCTTTTTGCTGATGTGCTCGTCTGTCTTTGCGAAGTTCTAGATAATGAGAATATTTGGCTTTGTAGTCATAAATTCTTCCCATCGTAACTTCGATAGTTCTATTGGTAATATTGTCAACAAAAGCTCTATCGTGTGAAATTACGATTACCGCTTTAGCCGAATTGATTAAGAAATCCTCTAGCCACTCGATACTTTCGATATCCATGTGATTGGTAGGCTCATCGAGTAGAATCAAATCCGGTTTTTTCAAAAGGATTTTTGCCAGCTCAATACGCATTCTCCATCCTCCGGAAAATTCAGAAGTCGGACGAGTGAAATCTTCACGAACGAATCCGAGACCTTTCAAGACTTTTTCTACTTCGGCTTCGTAGTTTACTTCTTCTATCGAATAAAATTTTTCAGACAATTCTGATACTTTTTCGATGAGCTTCATATATTCGTCACTTTCATAATCTGTGCGAATAGTCAGCTGGTGATTGATTTCTTCAATCTCGTCACGCATTTTAAAAATATCTGAAAAAGCTTTGGATGTTTCTTCGAATACCGTAGCATCATCTTTGGTGAGTAGATGTTGGGGTAAATAAGCAATTACAGTTTCTTTGGGAGCCGAAATATTTCCTGTAGAAGGTTTGTTCACCCCGGCAATTATCTTGAGCAAAGTTGATTTCCCTGCTCCGTTTTTACCCATTAAAGCTATTTTGTCGGTTTCGTTAATTGAAAAAGAAACATCGCTAAAAAGCGTTGTTCCTCCGAACTGAACCGAAATGTCATTTACCGTTATCATCTTTTTCGAAAATTTAAAGCGGCAAAGATACTCGGAAAATAACTATCTTTGGAGCTCAAAAACAACAAACACAATTTTTATGAAAATTTCAATAGGCAATGACCACGCAGGAG
>Ga0209075_1001812_pt1 | contig 19692 bp, 19 predicted proteins | sample Stecom2011_FD_187523 | JGI IMG/M metagenome (GOLD analysis project Ga0209075, IMG submission 187523) | Agricultural soil microbial communities from Utah to study Nitrogen management - Steer compost 2011 (SPAdes) (version 2) | ecosystem: Environmental > Terrestrial > Soil > Agricultural land...
TCCCGGTAACCGGCGCCGTCATCGTCACCACCCCGCAAGACATTGCCCTGCTGGACGGCAAAAAAGGCATCGAAATGTTCCGCAAAGTCGACATCCCGGTGATCGGCGTCGTCGAAAACATGAGCGTTCACATCTGCTCCAACTGCGGCCACGAAGAACCCCTCTTCGGCCACGGCGGCGGCGAACGCATCGCAGAAGAATACCAAACCGTCCTGCTGGGCCAGCTGCCCCTGCACATGACCATCCGGGAACAGACCGACAGCGGTAAGCCCACGGTGGTGGCCGAACCGGATTCGGAAGTGGCGAGGCGGTATCGCGATATTGCCCGAAGGGTAGGTGCAGAGCTGTCCACGCGGGAGCGCAATCTCGGCGGGACTATCTCCAGTGTTTCTGTATTTGAGCCCTGAAGAATGAGCGGTTAGCAGCGGTTTCTCCGGGATTTGAAAGGCAGGGGCAGAGATGGCTTTCCAAAAATCTCGGAGGCCATGGATGGCCGGAGTGAAGCGCTCAGGGATGAGCTTGTAGCGTTTTTTGGAAAGCCATCTCTGCTCCTGCCAAGCACCAAAGGGGGAAGGCTACGAGAACCAGACTCCAACACTTCGACAGCCACCAAGGGACAAGGTAAACTACGCCCCAATTTTCCCACCAGCTGGAAACGAGAATTCACCATGAGCATCAAATCCGACAAGTGGATCCGCCGGATGTCCGAACAGCACGGCATGATCGAACCCTTCGAAGCCGGACAAGTTCGGGAAAACGAAAAAGGCCGAGTCATCTCCTACGGCACCTCAAGCTACGGCTACGACGTACGCTGCAGCAACGAATTCAAAATCTTCACCAACGTTCACAGCGCCACCGTCGACCCCAAAAACTTCGACGAAAACAGCTTCGTTAACATCACCAGCGACGTCTGCGTGATACCGCCGAACAGCTTCGCCCTGGCGCGTACCGTGGAATACTTCCGCATCCCCAGAAGCGTGCTCACTATCTGCCTCGGCAAAAGCACCTACGCCCGTTGCGGCATCATCGTCAACGTCACCCCGCTGGAGCCAGAGTGGGAAGGTCAGGTTACCCTGGAATTCTCCAACACCACCAACCTGCCGGCGAAAATCTACGCCAACGAAGGTGTGGCCCAGATGCTGTTCTTTGAATCAGACGAAATCTGTGAAACCAGCTACAAAGACCGCGGTGGCAAGTACCTTGGCCAGACCGGCGTGACCCTGCCCAGGACATGAACGCCAACCAGTTTCTTAAAGCCGTCTCACAACTGCAGGGCTGGCGCGAGTGCGCCTTCCTGCTGACTTTGGCCGAACGGGCCTTTCCCAACTATGCCCTGTTCGCAGATGCCGTAGGCATGAAAAGCGGCGGCAAAATGCGCCAGTTGCTCGATCTTGCCTGGGGAACTCTGCAACAGGATGCCTCTGAAGCGGCCATCCCCCAGTTGCTCGCCAAGCTCGAGAGCCTCAGCCCCACCGTAGAGGACTACGATGCCTACGGCGTGTACCCGGCCTTTGATTTTTGCCAGTTGCTGGAGCAAGCCCTGCTCAATCGCCTGAATCCCAACAAGCACCGGGCTACCGAAGCGTCGCACCTGGCGACCAAAACTGTGATGGATTTCGTCGAGATGTCCGAGGGTGAGGGCATGGATGACGACGAACTGATCCGCCTGTTCGAGCAGCACCCCCTGCTCAAAGAAGACAAGCTGTTCCAGCGTGACACGGTGCTTGCCCTCAAGCGCCAGCGCACCCCAATGGAAGAGTTTATTTCTGAGCTGCAAGCGGTTGCCGCCAACGATGGCGTCAGTAATCTCGGTATTTCCCTCGATAGCTGAGCCGTTTCGGCTCAGTTTAGACTTGCCAGCTACCTGTTGAATTGCCTGTTAAACGGATAAACGCCATGAAACTCTCTGCTTTTGGTCGGAAATTCACCGCCGATGCCGGCATTACCTCCTTGATGGATGATCTCGGTAATGCCATGGCCTCTGGCGAAGGCATGATCATGATGGGCGGCGGCAACCCCGGACATATCCCGGAGATTCAGGAGCGGGTGCAGGAAATTCTGGCGGGTATCGCGGCGGATGAAGGGCAGATGCGCCGGCTGGTGGGGATTTACGACCCCCCTCAGGGTGAGAAACAGTTCATTGCCTCACTGGCGGACTTGCTGAACAAGGAATACAGCTGGGGCCTGACGCCGGAAAATATCGCCCTGACCAATGGCAGCCAGGCCGCCTTCTTCATGCTGTTCAACATGTTTGGCGGCGAGTATGGCGAGGGCCAGCGCAAGCATATTCTGTTGCCGTTGGCACCAGAATACATCGGCTATGCCGATGCGGGCATCGACTCAGACTTGTTCAGGGCGGTGCAGCCGGATATTTCGTTTACCGATGCCCACGAGTTCAAATACCGGGTGGACTTTGATGCGGTGGAGGTCACCGGTGAAACCGGTGCGATCTGTGTATCCCGTCCCACCAACCCCACCGGTAACGTGATTACCGATGAAGAACTGGCGCGGCTCGAAGAAATGGCCCGACAGCAGGATATCCCCCTGATTGTTGACGGCGCCTACGGAACGCCGTTCCCGAGCCTGCTGTTTGTCGATGCCCAGCCCACCTGGAACGAGCAGATCATTCTGTGCCTGAGTCTGTCCAAGCTTGGGTTGCCGGCTGCCCGTACCGGTATCGTGATTGCCGCAAAGCCCATCATCAAGGCACTGGCTGGCATTAACGCCATCATGAACCTGGCCACTGGCAGTTTTGGTGCCATGCTGGCGGAGCCGCTGGTACGGTCAGGGGAGATTCTGTCGCTGAGCCGCGATGTGGTGTGCCCCTTCTATCAGGCCAAAATGCAGAAAGCGGTTGCCGCTTTCCGTGAGGCGATGGGTGAAGACAATTGCCGCTGGTACATCCACAAACCTGAAGGCGCCATGTTCCTGTGGTTGTGGTTTCCGGATTTGCCGATTTCCAGCCTGGAGCTTTATCAGCGCCTGAAAGAGCGGGGTGTGCTGGTGGTGTCCGGGCACTATTTCTTCCCGGGTCTGCAGGATGATGACTGGAAGCATCGTCACGAATGCTTGCGGGTTACCTACTCCCAGGATGATGCGCAGGTCGCGGAAGGCCTGCGTATCATCGCGGACGAGGTCAAGGCGGTGTGGCGGGAGTTCGGCCGGGCCGGTCAGTCCTGAACCCGGGCGTCTTTAAGCTTCAATTCGTATTCGCTGCCGTCTGGCTCTACCTGTAGCAGCCGGACCAGCAGATAGTCCTGGGCCGGATCAAACCACATCAGGGTCTGGCGCCGGGCATTCTCGCCGCGAACTTTTTCCGCTTTCAGGGTGTTCATGGTGCGGCCTCGATCGCTGAGGCTGTCTTCATCAATCACCGAGAACCGGTCTTCATCGTAGTCACCCTTGTCGAGCACATGGTAGGTGACGTCCCGTTTGCCTGCTTTCAGATCCTGGTGCAGCTGCAGCTGGTAGCCCAGCGGGTCCAGGGTGCCTTCCTTCAGCTCAACATTGAACGACTTGCCCCGGTAGGAGCCCTTGGCGACGCCGTTCTGCCAGTCAAAATCGATGGCTTGCTCACGAGTCCTCATCAGGAAGCCGGACAACCGGTAACGGTAACGAAGGGGTATCACCTGGCCGTCTTGCCATTTGAAAACCAGTGACTCGTCGATGTTGGCAATGAACGAGTCTACGTCTGTACGGTACAGCCAGACGTTGTTGCCCTGATCTGTAAGTGTGCGCACGCCCTGGCCATTCAGGCTGACGCCTTTGGACATGGAAGCCGTATAGCTGGCCTCGTAGGGCGTAAGTTCCGGGCTGGTGGTGCTGGCCGCTGATGTGGTGACGGCGAGCAGGCCGAGCAAAAGCCCGGCCAGCAAGGCGGAAATTCTGGGGACAGCTGAGTTTCTATACATCCGGGAGCCTCTTTCTCTGTCTATGCTTGCGACAGTCTAGCTGCTCCCGGTGCTCAGGAGGATGACAATCTGTTCAGCTGGCTGTCAGCCGCATAGGGTGTTGCAAAAGTTTGCCGTCAAACTGGACGCCGTCGGCGGTCAGCTGAATGCGGCCTTCGCAGAACCAGCGCACCACAATGGGGTAAAGCACATGTTCCTGCTGCTGTACCCGCTCGGCCAGTGACTCTGCGTTGTCGTCCGGCTTGACCTCGACTTCAGCCTGGGCGATGACCGGGCCGCCATCGAGCTCTTCGGTGACGAAGTGCACGGATACGCCATGAACCTTGTCGCCGGCTTCCAGTACCCGCTGGTGGGTATTCAGGCCGGTATAGGCGGGCAACAGGGAAGGGTGGATGTTCAGCATCCGGCCCCGGAAGGCACGAACGAAGTCAGCTGTCAGGATGCGCATGAAGCCGGCGAGAACAATGACATCCGGGCTCAGCCGGCGCAGTTCTGCCATCAGGGCGCCATCAAACTCTTCGCGGGAGCCGTATTTCTTGTGGTCCAGTACGAAGGTTTTGATGTTTGCCTGGGCTGCCCGCTCCAGCGCAAATGCGCCGGGACGGTTACAGCCAACCGCGATGATTTCGCCGGGGAAGTCCCGCTCACGGCTGGCGTCGATCAGGGCCTGAAGGTTGGTGCCGCTGCCAGAAGCAAGAACAACAATGGTCGGTAGCGGTGCTGGGTCTGCCATCATGCCTTCAGCAGCTCCGGTGCATAGCGCACCTTCGGCTCAGCGTCGCTGGCACTCGCAGCTTCCATGACGCCAACCTGCCATACCTTCTCACCCATGGCATTCAGGGTGTCGATGGCGAGGTCTTTCTGGTCGGCCGGAACACACACGATCATGCCAATGCCGCAGTTGAAGGTGCGGTACATTTCTTCGATGGCCACGCCGCCGGTGTCTTTCAGCCACTGGAATACCGGGGGCAGTTCCCAGCTCTGGGTATCGATAGCGGCAACAGTACCTGCCGGCAGTACCCGGGGAATATTCTCGGGCAGGCCGCCACCGGTGATGTGGCAGAGAGCGCGCACGTCTACTTCGCGGATCAGTTGCAGCAGGTTCTTCACGTAAATGCGGGTAGGTGCCATCAGCGCATCGGCCAGGGTAGTGTCGCCCATGGGCTGGCTGAGGTCTGCGTTGCTTACTTCGATGATCTTGCGGACCAGGGAGTAACCGTTGGAGTGGGGGCCGGAAGAGCCCAGCGCCAGCAGCACATCGCCAGGCTGAACCCGGCTGCCATCGATAATTTCGCTGCGCTCGGCCACGCCTACGCAGAAACCGGCGAGGTCGTAGTCTTCGCCTTCGTACATGCCCGGCATTTCGGCAGTTTCACCACCGACCAGGGCGCAACCGGAAAGCTCGCAGCCCTTGCCAATGCCTTCTACTACCTGGGCGGCAATGTCGACGTTCAGCTTACCGGTGGCGTAGTAGTCCAGGAAGAACAGGGGTTCGGCACCACCGACAACCAGGTCGTTCACGCACATGGCCACCAGGTCGATACCAATGGTGTCGTGCTTCTGCAGTTGCATGGCCAGGCGAAGCTTGGTGCCCACGCCATCGGTGCCGGATACCAGTACCGGATCCTTGTAACCTGCCGGAATGGATACCATCGCACCAAAACCGCCAAGACCGCCGAGCACTTCAGGACGGCGGGTCCGGGCTGCAGTGTTCTTGATGCGGCTGACCAGTTCGTTGCCGGCATCAATATCAACGCCAGCATCACGATAGGTAAGGGAGGGCTTCTGTTCGCTCATGGAATGTTAACCGTTGGCCTGTGGGTCAAGCGGCGGATTTTAACAGGTGCGCACGGGGGGTCCAAATGGAATTGTCGGTTAGTGGCAGGAATCAGCCTTCTTATATTGCCAACCTGCAACCGGGGCTTGCTACTCTAGTCAAAGGTGATGGTGTATCCTGTGCGCCAATCATGGGAACGGCAGGGTGTTACATGACTGAATCACGACAGAAATATTATAGCTTTCGCCTGGTCCTGGCCACGATGCTGGTCGGGTTGATGGCGATGGCGGCACCGGCGTCTGCAGTGCCGGTAACCGGCCTGTACAACGCGGATGTGCCGGTTGAAAGCAGTTCGGCAGCGGCTCTTCAGCAGGGCTATGCGGAAGGTCTGCGCCAGGTAATGGTGCGGGTGTCAGGTAGCCGGAATGTGCTGCAGCTGGACGGTATCGACAAGGTGCTGGCAGAGGCCGAAAGCCTGTTGCAGGGCTATCAGGTGGGCAGCGAAGCCGGTCAGTCCCGGCTGCGAATGGGCTTTGGTGCGGTCGGCGTCAACCGGGCCCTGGCATCGCTGGGCGCGCCGGTATGGGGTGCCAACCGCCCGCTGACTCTGGCCTGGGTGGCGGTGGAGGACCGGGGTAACCGGAGCCTGTTGACCCGCACCGGTGCCGGAGCAGACTGGCGCAATGCGTTTCTGGCGGCAGCGACGGTGCGTGGCCTGCCGATCGAATTCCCCTCTGAAAATCTTTCAGAGAACCGGGCGCTGATGTCGGATCTCTGGGGCCAGTTTGTGGGGCGCATCGAGAAAGCATCGGAAGATGTGTCTTACGATGTTCTCGCGCTGGTACGCGTGAGCCGCTCGGGTGGCCAGTGGCGTGCTGGCTGGGTTGTTGATGGCATGGGGATGGATGCGGCCGAGCGCTCGGTAACCGCTGCCAGCCCGGAAGACCTGGCTCAGGCGATAGTCGACCAGTGGGCCGAGCAATATGCCAGCCGCTATGCGGTTGCAGCGGGCGAGGTTGGTGATTCGCCAAAGGTGGATGTTGTGTTCGAAGGAGTGTCCACGCTGGCGGATTATGGCCGGATTAACAAGGTGCTCGAAGGCCTGACGCCAGTCGTTTCGGTGAGTGCGACCCGGATCCGGGGTGAGCGGCTTACCGCGCGGATAGCGTTTACCGGCGAGCTGGAGCAGCTGAAAGAATACATTGCGCTCGATCCGCGCTTCGTGCCTGCTGAGGGCAGTCCTGCAGAGGCGCAGTCGGCCGATGAACTGGATGCAGAGCAGGCCTTTGAATCCCTGTACCAGGTGCTTAACTATCGTTGGCAGCCGGCCCCGGTTGTTCGCAGTGGTGAAGACGGCTGATCAATTGACGGAGGCAGCCGGGTGAAATCGACACGGTGGCGCTGGATTCCCAATGCTCTGACCTTCATGCGGATGGTGCTGATCATTCCGTTTGCGGGTGCGCTGCTGGAAGGTAACTACCGGCTGTCATTGTTGATTTTTCTGGTGGCAGCGATCAGTGATGGTGTGGATGGTTTTCTGGCCCGGTATTTCAATTGGCGGACACGGGTGGGCGCTATCGCCGACCCGCTGGCTGACAAGGCGCTTTTGCTCACTGCCTACCTGATGCTGACCATTACCGGCATTTTGCCGGTGTGGCTGTTCGTGCTGGTTCTGGCCCGGGACGTTGCCATTGTGGGCGGCGCCCTGGCTTTTCATTATGGAATTGGCCGTTTCGAGATGGCTCCGAGCGTACCGGGCAAGATCAACACCCTTGTCCAGATTATGGTGGCCCTGGCGATCATCATCCTGCTGGCGGGCTGGCCCATGCAGCCATGGGTGATTGAAGCGGGGGTGTGGCTGGTGGCCGGATCAGCTTTGTTCAGCGGCTGTCATTATGTGATTGTATGGAGCGTGCGGGCCCTCAGGATGAAGAATCAATCGTGACTGCTTCTCAGATGGCGCTCGGCGTCCGGCTTCGGGATGATGCCCGCTTCGATAACTTCCATGGTGACAAAAATCGGGAGGCCGCACACCGCCTTGAAGCCGTGTGCGAGCAGTTCCACGACCTTCCGGTTATGGTCATTTGCGGTGACGCGGACACGGGCAAAAGCCATCTGTTGCAGGCTGTCTGCCACAAAGTGGAGCAGCTGGGCCGCAGCGCCGTGTGCATCAGTATTGAAGAGTTGTTGCCGTTTGGCCCGGAAGCATTAGCGGGCCTGGAAATCCATCATGTAGTCTGTCTGGATGATCTGGACAAGCTGGCGGGTGACCCCCGCTGGGAAGAGGCGGTATTCCATCTGTATAACCGGATTCTGGACCGGCGGGGCTTGCTGGTGGTGTCTATGTCGGAAGTGCCGGCCTCGTTGCCGTTTGGCCTTGCCGACCTGGGCTCCCGGCTGGCGCACGGATTACTGGTACAGCTGGGTGTTTACCGGGACGAAGACCAGATGCGCATTCTCATCGCCCGGGCGGAGCAGCGAGGCATGGTGATGACTGACGATGTCGCCGGTTTCATTATGCGCAGGGCACCGCGCAGGCTTGGCGAGTTGCTGTCGATTCTGGATTCGCTCGACGAGAATTCCCTGCAGGCCCAGCGCCGGCTGACCATCCCGTTTGTGAAAGCTGTGATGGGCTGGTAGCCATAGATCAATAACGACAAGCATCTACTGGAGAGACGACATGAGGCGGGTTGTATTCAATCAGAAAGGTGGGGTGGGCAAGTCCAGCATTACCTGTAACCTGGCGGCCATCAGTGCGGCCCGGGGCAAGCGTACTCTGGTGGTGGACCTGGACCCCCAGGGCAACTCCACCCATTACCTGCTGGGCAAACCGGCGGCGGACCTGCGGGATACCGTTGCGGACCTGATGGAGCAAACGGTAGCCTTCAGCGTGTTTAACCGCCGCCCGGATGAGTTTGTGCACGCCACACCGTTCGACAACCTGTTTGTACTGCCGTCCAGCCCGGAACTGGATTTTCTCGAGCGCAAGCTTGAAGCCAAGCACAAGATCTACAAGCTGCGGGAATACCTGAAAAAGCTCGGTGAGTCGTTCGATGAGATCTACATCGACACGGCCCCGGCGCTGAATTTCTACACTCGCTCAGCCCTGATTGCGGCCCAGCGTTGCCTCATTCCGTTTGATTGCGACGATTTCTCCCGGCAGGCTCTTTACAATATTCTCAATGAAATCCGCGAGCTGCAGGAAGACCATAATCAAGAGCTGGTGGTTGAAGGCATCATTGCCAACCAGTTCCAGCCCCGGGCGAGTTTGCCGCGCCAATTGGTAAAAGAATTGCTGGAGGAGGGGCTGCCGGTGTTGCCGGTCAGGCTATCCAGCTCGGTCAAGATGAAAGAGTCCCACCAGAGCCGGCAGCCGCTTATCCATATGGCTCCCAAGCACGGCCTGACCCGTCAGTTTGAAGACCTGTACCGGGTGCTGCACGGCGAGTCGGTGGAACTGGAGCCACTGCAGGATTGATCAGAAGCATGAGTAAAGACAGCGCGCACCTGGATCAGGTCACCGACAGCTTGCTGAAGATAGAAATCGAGCTCAGGCAGCTGGGGGTGTGGCAGGCCGAGCCGCCACCTCAGGAGGCGTTCCAGAGCACCCAGCCATTCTGCCTGGATACCATGGAGTTTCCCCAGTGGCTGCAGTTTGTGTTTCTGGAGCGCATGAAGGTGCTGGTAGAGCACGATCATCCCCTGCCGTCTGTCTCCGGGATTGCGCCCATGGCAGAAGAACATTTCCGGGGGCGCCCCGAGAGCGGGCATGGCCTGCTAAAAGCCCTTGAGGAGATGGACCGGCTGCTGACCCGGTCCTGAATGCGGGTAGCCGGACTGGTTATTCCAGGCGCATGGACAAGTCGATGGCCTTGACGTCTTTAGTCAGGGCTCCGATCGAGATGTAGTCCACCCCGGTTTCTGCCACCGGCACCAGGGTTTGCTCGTTAATGCCGCCAGACGCTTCCAGCCTGGCGCGGCCTGCGGTCAGCTTGACCGCTTTTACCATGTCTTCCAGCGAAAACTCATCCAGCATGATGATGTCAGCCCCGGCATCCAGGGCTTGGGCGAGCTCGTCCATATTCTCGGTTTCCACCTCGACCGGCTTGCCGGGCGCGATCCGGTGCGCTTCAGCAACAGCCTGTGCGATAGAACCGCAGGCGGCGATGTGGTTTTCCTTGATCAGGAAGGCATCCCACAGGCCGAGCCGGTGATTGTCGCAATCGCCGCAGGTTACTGCGTATTTCTGGGCCAGCCGCAGGCCGGGCAGCGTCTTGCGGGTATCGAGCAGACGCACCCGGGTGTGGGCAACCCGGGCAGCATAGCCGGCACATTGGGTGGCCACCGCAGACAGGGTTTGCAGCCAGTTCAAGGCGGCCCGCTCAGCGGTCAGCAAAGAACGGGCGCGGCCCTGCATGCGGAACAGTACGGAATCCGCAGGTACATCGTCGCCGTCTTTGAACTGCCACTCCAGTTCAACTTCCGGGTCGACCTGCCGGAACACTTCGTTTACCCAGTCAACTCCCGCCAGCCGGGCGTTTTCGCGGGTGATTACCCGGCCGCGGCCGGCTTTATCAGCGGGAATCAGCCTGGCGGTAATGTCGCCGTCCCCGATGTCTTCCCGGAGGCTGAGGGCTACGGATTCAATTCGGGCCTGTCGGAGCAATTCGGGGGCGATCATGGTATGTTTCCGCTGGTCAGTTCGATGAAAATAATGCGTGTCGGGCAATTCTACTGCCACCCCGGCAATTCACAAAATGCCTCTATGCCTTTCAAAGACTTGTGCCGGAAACAAAAGGTGACAAAAACTGACACAAGGTGACGACATCTGGTCGTATCATACAGTTGCCGAGTAATATAAGTTCGATACGCAGATTCGACCCCGGAGCAGATCCATGGCGCACGATAGCAAGGTTGTCCGATTAGCTGGCCACAAGCCGGTGAGCCGGTTTACGTTGCCTACGGCATTGGTCCGGCTTCGTGACACAGCTGGGCAGGAGTTGAAAGCCGTTCTCGTCAGCTTCTTCGAGCAGGCCGACGACAGTCTGTTTTCTCTGGCCGACCGTGCCGGCTCCAACACGGATCAGTCCGCGTATTTCGATGCCATGCGGGAGCTCCGGCTTCGCCGCAAGGCCATCGCTCTCTCTGTACTGCAGTATGTAGGCCAGGCGTTTAACGAGCTCGGCCGGTTCAAACCGGTACGCTCCGGTGGTTCTCTGGAAGAAGTGAACCAGGACACGCTCAGCCTGATGGAGCATTCCGAGCTGGAAGAGCAGGTGGCGATCGAGAGCCTTACCAACCGGCTGGGCAACCGGCACCAGGAACAAATTCGAATGCTGGCGGCACGGGTTCGTCACCTGGTGCCCGGCCTGGAATTGTCTGACGACCAGATCCCCCTGAGCCCTGAAGTCATCTGTGGCAGCATTGCCGAAGCCTGCTCAGACCTGGATATCGATATCCGGGCTAAGCTCGTTGTACTGAAACTCTTTGAGCGCTTGCTGACAGACAAGCTGGATCATTTCTACCGGCAGTGCAATCAGGCCCTGGTCTCGGAAGGTGTTCTCCCGGGTATGAAGAACGCCCCGGTTGGTCGTGCGCCGATGCCCGCCCAGCCTGTCCGTTCGCCTGTTGCCCCCGCAGGGACCGGGCTGGAAGCTGCTCCGGATCCGGCAACTTCCGCCGAAGCCGGCAGTTCACTTGCTTCCGCTACGTTTAATGAATTGAGTGCCCTGCTGCGTCAGGGTGCTGATGCTGGCATTGTCAGCCAGCCTGCCGTGGGCAGTAATGTACTGGATACCGGCCGTTTGTTGGCGCGCCTGAACGAACTGCAGGCCACCAGTGGTGGTGAGTCTGTTGCTGACCAGGTCATGCCTTTGCGTGAGCAGTTGCAGCCTGTTCTGCAGCCTGCAGAAGGGTCCGGCGTGGCCCTGGCCCAGGTCGACAGTGATGTGATCAACCTGGTGGGGATGCTGTTCGATTTCATTCTCGATGACCGCCAACTGCACCCGGTGATGAAGTCCCTGATTGGCCGGCTGCAGATCCCGGTGCTGAAAGTTGCCCTGAGTGATCGTAATTTCTTCAACCGGGGCGGTCACCCGGTGCGCAAACTACTGAATGAGCTGGCCCTTGCCGCAATCGGCTGGAATGAAAAGCGGCCGGGCATGCGCGACCCGCTGCGCGAGAAAATTGAAGAGGTGGTCAGTCGGGTTCTTGCCGAGTTCACTGACAGCGTGGCGCTCTTTGAGGAGCTGTTGAAAGATTTTGGCCACTTCATGGACCTGGATCGCCGGCGTCGTGAGCTGGTTGAGCAGCGTCTGCGCGACGCCGAAGAAGGCCGGGCACGGCAGGAACGAGCAAGCCAGGCGGCAAAGGATCTGATGCTGGAGCAAACGGAAGGCCGGGACATTCCCGAAGCCATCCGGACGTTGCTGGATGGCCCATGTACCCGATACCTGCAGTGGATCATGCTGCGTCAGGGTGAAGACAGCCTGCAGTGGCAGGATGCCTGCGAGCTGGTCAGCCGGCTGATCTGGACAGTTGATCCGAGTCCTGTCTCCGGCTCAACCCGGGCCGAGTTGCTGAGAACCATTCCGGGCGTTGTGGAAGGTTTAAGGGCAGCCCTGAAGGAAATCTCCTGGGATCCGTTCGCCACCGATTCCGCTGTGCGGGACCTCGAGCTGGCCCATGTCGATGCATTCCAGAAGCTGGTGGTAGCTCCGGCGGAGGTTGAGCCGGTACCGGCAGCCGAGCCGGCGGAAGTGGCTGAGATACAAGCGCTGGAACCGGCACCGGCCCCGCAGGCTGACGCAGAGGCGGAGACAGAACTCGCGCGGATGCCGGAGCCCGTGGTGGAAGCCGAGCCCGAGGTGCTTGGGCAGCAGGAGCCTGAACAAGGCCCAATGGTCTCCGAAGAATGGCTTGTCCGCGCAGACAACATGCGGGTTGGTTCCTGGGTGGAGTTGCAGCGTGATGATGACACCCGTCTGCGCTGTAAACTGGCGGCGTTCATCAAGGCCACAGGCAAGTACATTTTTGTGAACCGCAGTGGCGCCAAGGTGGCAGAGTACCAGCGAGAAGGTCTGGCTGCCGCGATGCAGGCGGGTGGGATCAGTATGCTGGATGACGGCCTGATCTTTGACCGGGCGCTGGAGTCCATCATCGATAACCTGCGCTACAGCCGCAAGGATTGATGGCCTGGTGCTATTCCGTGGCATCGGAATGCGCTTTGTGATTCAATCCTTGCATTGAATCACTCACTGCGCGTCTGGATTTACCTTGTCTGATAACCGCTTCAACGCCCGGGTAGAACAGCTCCGAACGACGGGCCGTTTCCCTGAATGTCACTGGTGTCCCTCTCCCAATTTCGGGCCGCGGCCTGAGGACGCAGCCGTTTCATTGCTGGTGGTGCATAATATCAGTTTGCCGCCGGGAGAATTTGGCGGCGGCTACATCGAAGACTTCTTCTGTAACCGGCTCGATACAAGTGCCCATCCGTATTTTCAATCCATTGCCGGGCTGCAGGTGTCTGCTCACGCGCTGATCCGAAGGGATGGATCGGTTGTCCAGTTCGTCAGTTGTCTGGACCGTGCCTGGCATGCCGGACGTTCCTGCTTTCAGGGCGAGGAAGAGTGCAATGACTTTTCCATCGGTATCGAGCTGGAGGGCACGGATGACGTGCCCTACACCGAAGCTCAATACCAGGCCCTGGCGCAGCTTACGGCTTTGGCCAGAGCTGCGTGGCCGGCCATTACGGCTGAGCGTATTACCGGCCATTGCGAGATCGCTCCAGGCCGAAAAACCGACCCCGGTGAAGCATTCCAGTGGGCCTATTTCCACCGCGTGTTAAGAACAACGGAGAATGCCTGAATGGTTCTGGTGGTTTTTCTGCTTGCCTATGTAATCCGGCAGAGGCTCGACCGGCTCGGCCTGCTATCCAGTGATGAGCTCTGGCGTTCCTGGCTGCATCTGGGAACCCGCACCAAGGCCGGCAAGGAAGGGGCACTGGCCATGGGGCTGCTGCTGGTGTTGATGCCGGCAGCTTTGTTGGGCGCCCTGGTACTGGCTGCCGGCTATGGTGGCATTCGCCTGGCGGTTTACCCGGTGGAGTTGATTGTGCTGGTGCTGATGATGGGGGTGCCCGGCTGGCGCACTGTGCTGGAAGCCTACACTGAAGCCTGGGGCCGCGGTGATATGCAGGCGGCCTGGCGTCATATCGAGCACCGGCTGCCAGAATCGGAGTGGGGCAGTGCGCAGACTGCTGAAGCCATGCATCTGTCGGTTGCCCGCGCCTTGATGGTCTCGGTGTTCGAGCGCTTTTTTCTGGTGGTGTTCTGGTATGTGGTTGGCGGGATCTGGCTGGCGGTTATTGCCCGGGGCCTGGTGGCTCTCGCCGAGCAGTGGCCGCAGCCTGCAGCCCGCCAGCGCCTGGCCTGTGCTGCCGGTCTGGTGGCCTGGGTTCCGGCCCGGGTACTGGCTTGTACTTTTGGTGTGGCGGGTGATCTGGCAGGCTGGTCCCGGTCTGTCCGTGCAGTTGTACCGGGGCTGGGCAAGCACACCGACGAGGTGTTGATGACCTCCTCTCGCGGGGCACTGACAGGCTATGCCCTGGATCCAGCGCGTTTCGCCCGGGTATACGCCGATGACTGGTCCAAGTTTGGTGGGCGGAGCTTGCGGGCCATGCGGGACTTGCTCAGCCGCAGCATGTTGGTGTGGATCTGCGCCATCGCGCTGTTGGTGATTGCGGGGATCGTATGAGGCCCGGCAAACAAACATCCGGCCCTCAGAGGCCGGATTTTTTTTGCTCCCACAGAATTTCCCGGGCGCCGTCCCGGCGCGCCAGTACCCGGGCAACCACAAACAGCAGGTCTGACAGCCGGTTGAGGTAGTGGCGGGAGGCTGTGTTGATGGAATCTTCGTGGCCCAGGGCAACCACCACCCGCTCGGCCCGCCGGCAAACCGCGCGGGCCATGTGGCACTGGGCAGCCGCTGCAGAGCCACCGGGCAGGATGAAGTTTTTCAGAGGGGGAAGGTCTTCGTTGTACTGGTCCAGCGTGGTTTCCAGCCAACTGATGTGGTCATCCCCGATGACTTTGCTGCCCGGAATGGCAAATTCCCCGCCCAGATCGAACAAGTGATGCTGGATGCGACGCAGCACCTCAAGTAGAGCATCATCCGCGGGCAGGGTTTCCACCAGAATACCGATATGGCAGTTCAGCTCATCGGCGGTGCCCATCGCTTCCACCCGCTGGGCATTCTTGGCAATCCGGTTGCCATCGGCCAGGCCGGTAGAACCATCGTCTCCAGTGCGTGTGTAGATCTTTGACAGGCGATTGCCCATAGCAGGTGCTCCGTTGCTAAGTGATCAGTTCAGTTGTTGTACCTGTTCGGTGAGCATTTGGTTCACCGGTGTAGCGATTCCCTGTTGTTGGCCAAGGCGGGCCAGGTAACCGTTGATAAAGTCGATTTCAGTTTGTCGCCCGGCCAGGACGTCTGCGCGCATGGACGATGTGTTCGCTGCCGTTTTTTTGGCCACCGCTTCGATGGTTTCTCGCAGGGTTTCCGCCCCGATGGAAGGTTGTCCGGCGGCACCCAGCAGGTTGCTGATCTCCTGACACAGGGGATCAATCCATTTCAGATAGAACGGCTGGTTCAGGATCTCACCGTTGGGGCAGTCGAGCAGGGCGGTAAAGGCGTTGATTCCGGCGTTGATCACCAGTTTCTGCCAGAGTCGGCCGAGTATGTCCTTTTCAGGGTGAACCTCAAGGCCACTTGCAGCGAGCTGTTTCGACACCGGTTCCACATGGGCTTGCCCGGCAGGGTTTAAAGCACCTACCCAGGTGGTACCGCGACCGGCGTGAACCGTCAGGCCCGGCTGTGGGCCGTTGGCACCTTCGGTGGTGGAGGCTGCCAGCACCGGGCGTTGCGGCCAGGTTTCGGCAACCTGTTGCTGGCTGCCGAGCCCGTTCTGGAACAACATAATGGGTGTCGAACGGGCAACAGAGGGCAGGGCATCTTTGAGGGCTTCGAGGGTATCGCCGGCTTTGGTGGTCACCAACAACAATTCAGGTGACTGACCGCGTTGTAGCCAGGGAATGGTAACGCTGAAGGGGTCGCCTTCAAGGGGTTGAAAACGGTAGCAGGCGGGTTCGGGCGTCCGGCCCGGGCGAGGCACAAACGCTACCTGCCCGGCAGGTAGCGTTGCGGCCCAGAGCCGGCCCAGGGAGCCGGCGCCGAGGATGGCGATCATGGCCTTACATGGCCTCGATTTCAGCCCGTTGTGCGCTGAGCCGCTGCAGGCTGCCTTGCGCATCCTTCAGCTTCTCCTGCTCTTTCTCGACCACTTCCGCCGGGGCCTTGGCAGTAAACTTCTCGTTGTTCAGCTTGCCTTCCAGGCGGCCGATTTCCTTGTTCAGGCGCTCCAGTTCCTTGTCCAGGCGCTTGAGTTCGGCATCTTTGTCGATCAGGCCGGCCATGGGTACCAGTACTTCCATTTCACCCACCAGCTGGGTGGCGCTCATGGGGGCCTTGTCGCCCTCGAACCATTCCAGTTTCTCCAGCTTGGCCAGGGATATCAGGAACTGGCGGTTGGCGTTGAGGCGGCGCTCATCATCAGCATTGCCGCCTTTGAGCAATACCGGAACCTGTTTGCCCGGAGAGATGTTCATTTCGCCACGGATGTTGCGCACGGCCAGAATCACGCCCTTGAGCCATTCGATATCGGCAGCGACTTCTGCATCCTGCTTGCTGGCATCCGGCTGCGGGTAGGGCTGCAGCATAATGCTGTCGCCCTGTTTGCCGGCGAGCGGGGCAATGCGCTGCCAGATTTCTTCGGTGATGAACGGCATCATCGGGTGTGCCAGGCGCAGGACCGCTTCCAGCACGCGAACCAAGGTACGGCGGGTGCCGCGCTTGGCCTCGGCACTGGCGTTTTCGTCGTTCAGGGCCGGCTTGGACAGTTCCAGGTACCAGTCGCAGTATTCGTTCCAGATGAACTCGTACAGGGCGTAGGCGGCCAGGTCAAAGCGGTACTGGTCCAGGTGGCGGATGACTTCCTGCTCGCAGTGCTGCAGTTCGCTGATGATCCAGCGGTCGGCCAGGGACAGCTCCACCGGCTCGTCGTTCACGCCGCAGTCTTCGCCTTCGGTGTTCATCAGCACATAGCGGGCGGCGTTCCACAGCTTGTTGCAGAAGTTGCGGTAGCCTTCCAGGCGCTTCATGTCCCAGTTGATGTCACGGCCGGTGGTGGCCATGGCCGCCAGGGTGAAGCGCAGGGCATCGGTACCGTGGGCGGCGATGCCTTCCGGGAATTCCTTCTCGGTGCGCTTGCCGATTTTCTCGGCCAGCTTGGGCTGCATCAGGTTGCCGGTGCGTTTTTCCAGCAGATCCGGCAGGCTGATGCCGTCGATCATGTCCAGCGGGTCGATCACGTTACCCTTGGACTTGGACATTTTGTCGCCGTGTTCGTCCCGGATCAGGCCGGTCACGTACACGGTCTTGAACGGAACCTGCGGGGTACCATCTTCGTTCTTCATGAAGTGCATGGTCATCATGATCATCCGGGCAACCCAGAAGAAGATGATGTCGAAACCGGTGACCAGCACGTCGGTGGGGTGGAAGGTTTTCAGGCGCTCGGTGATTTCCGGCCAGCCCAGGGTGCCGAAGGTCCACAGGGCAGAGCTGAACCAGGTGTCCAGAACGTCGTCGTCCTGTTTCAGTTCCAGGTCTGCCGCCAGGTTGTGCTTCTGGCGCACTTCATCTTCGTTGCGGCCGACATAGATGTTACCTTCGGCGTCGTACCAGGCCGGAATCCGGTGGCCCCACCACAGCTGGCGGGAAATACACCAGTCCTGGATGTCGCGCATCCAGGCGAAGTACATGTTCTCGTACTGCTTGGGCACAAACTGGATGCGGCCGTCTTCCACCGCCTCGATGGCGGGCTTGGCCAGGGTTTTGGCATCGGCAAACCACTGGTCGGTCAGCATCGGCTCGATGATCAGGCCGGAGCGGTCGCCACGGGGCACGCTCAGAACGTGGTCTTCGATTTTCTCGACCAGGCCTTCGGTTTCCATGTCTGCCACGATCTGTTTGCGGGCGGCCTCGCGGGTCAGGCCGGCATAGGAAGCCGGCAAGGTGCCGTCAATGTCAGTGTTTTCGGTGCCGTCAGAGTTGAAGACCTCAGCGATGTCGCGGATGTTCGCATCCTGGGTCATCACATTGATCATGGGCAGATTGTTGCGCTTGCCGACGGCGTAATCGTTGAAGTCGTGGGCCGGGGTGATCTTCACGCAGCCGGAGCCTTTTTCCGGGTCGGCATGGTGGTCGGCCACGATGGGGATGCGGCGGTTTACTAGCGGCAGCAGGACATGCTGACCGATCAGGTGCTGGTAGCGCTCGTCGTCCGGGTGCACGGCCACGGCGGTGTCGCCCAGCATGGTTTCCGGGCGGGTGGTGGCGACGATCACGTAGTCTTTGCCATCCTGGGTCTTCTGGCCGTCGGCCAGCGGGTACCGCAGGTGCCAGAAGTAGCCCTTCTCTTCCTTGTTCTCTACTTCAAGGTCAGAGATGGCGGTGTGCAGTTTCGGGTCCCAGTTCACCAGCCGTTTGCCGCGGTACACCAGGCCGTCTTCGTACAGGCGGATAAACACTTCCTGTACGGCCTTGTAGAAGCCGTCGTCCATGGTGAAGCGCTCATTGCTCCAGTCCACGGAGTTACCCAGGCGACGCATCTGGCGGGTAATGGTGCCACCGGAGTGCTCTTTCCAGTCCCAGATACGCTTGATGAACTCTTCCCGGCCCAGGTCGTGGCGGGTTTTGTCTTCTTCTGCAGCCAGTTTGCGCTCAACCACCATCTGGGTGGCGATGCCAGCGTGGTCGGTGCCCACGGTCCACAATGCGTTACGGCCCTGCATACGCTTGAAGCGGGTGAGGGTGTCCATGATGGTGTGCTGGAACGCATGGCCCATGTGCAGGCTGCCGGTCACGTTGGGTGGCGGGATGGCGATGCTGTAGGAATCGCCTTCTCCGGCGGGCTGGAAATAGCCTTTGGATTCCCAGTTTTCGTACCACTGGCGCTCGATGTTTTCTGGCTGGTAGGTTTTTTCCATGGGATTATGCAGTGACCGTTTTGGTTGATTCACATAGGGAAATTCTGAATTGGCCGATTATACATGGTCGCTGTTGATGCGGCGAACCTCTGTGAAACGTAGCCTGCTGATTTGGTGCCGTGTGGGGTTGGGGGTAGGCTTTCCAAAAAACGCTCCTTGCGGCACATCCCTGTGGTGCTTCGCTCCGGCCATCCATGGCCTACGAGATTTTTGGAAAGCCTACCCCCAACCCCACAGATTTGACTTTGTGCTGTTCGCTGGTGAGTTTAGCTTTTCGTTTTTTGTCCGTGTCGGTCCGTGAGCGTCCGTGGCAAAAAAGCTTTTTCCTTTCGTGTCCTTTCGTGGATTTAGTGGCAAAAAACAATCACCGCCGCCGCATATCATGCACCCGAGCCTCAATCCCCATCGTCCGCAGCTGCTTATAGTGCCCTCTTGCTTGGTTGAGAACGCCCGGGTCGTTATGGGCAACCAGCGCCAGTCTGCGGTACTGGTCCGCGTCCTTGGGCAAGATCGAGGACAGAACGATAACGGTATCCCAGTCTACAGCCATCGGCGGGTAGAGCAGGATGCCGACAGGATCGGTGCAGGGTGTGCTCGGGTCTTTGGCGATGCTGTGTGGGATGTAGGCTTCCGGGGTGAAGTTCCACAGCAGGTCGTCGAGTTCTTTGGCCTGGCCTTCGGTGTCGCAGAGGATGCACACGCGGTCGCCCTGCTGCCAGGCTTTGTCCACCAGTTTGGCAGCGTGGAGGTTGCGGGCGGCGGGGGTGTTCTGGGCGAGGATGTGGAACCAGTAGCGTTGGTTCTTGTCGTTCCGGCCGGAGGGGCCGGCAGCTGGGCTGCCGGGCTCCGGGGAAGGGTTTTTCGGGTTATCCTGCATGGGACATCAGGTAGTCGACCAGCA
>Ga0209075_1001813_pt1 | contig 19689 bp, 16 predicted proteins | sample Stecom2011_FD_187523 | JGI IMG/M metagenome (GOLD analysis project Ga0209075, IMG submission 187523) | Agricultural soil microbial communities from Utah to study Nitrogen management - Steer compost 2011 (SPAdes) (version 2) | ecosystem: Environmental > Terrestrial > Soil > Agricultural land...
GAAATGTACGATCTACATTGGTAATAAAACTATCTAACCACACAATTTTTGATGCCAATAATGCGTCGCAATCGTTGGTAGCCACATCGTAAGTAATTGCACCGGACAAGTAGTGTAAACCTAAGTTTAAACCTTTGCTGAATTTCAGTAAATCCTGAATTTCTTCGTCGCCTTCGGTTTGTCCAAAAGCTTCGTCTAATTCCACGAAAACCAATTCGGGCACAGGTAATCCTAAATATTTGGCGATAACGCCACCTAGCAATTCAGAGATTAACGCTTTTACCCCATGACCCGCGCCACGGAATTTAATCACGTATTTAAAATCGTCGTCCGCCTCAGCCAAAGCAGGTAAGGAGCCGCCTTCTCTTAACGGAGCAATATATCGGGTAACGGTTACTGTTCGTAATGTTGGAATCATATTATGAAATAAAAACTTGGATAAAGATACTCATTTTTAAATTTGAACAACCAAGCGTTTGTAGGTTTTCAGGAGCGAGCCAAAAAAAGCTGATATTTATCTTGATTTTTAGTTATTTGACAATATTACTCAATGGGGTTGCTTTGTCGTCTTTTTGGAGAATTTATCAAGAAGTATTCCAAGTATCATTGCAGAAGGGATGGTTATCCAACCATACATTATTAGACTAAATATCGAAGCAATAAACGACATAATAAGCATATCAAACAAATTAATTGGACTTTCATTTATGTGACTATTGATTGTAAAAGAAAGCCAGTATACAATGTTATAGCCAATATACAAAACGATAAAGCTTATGGGATGTGAAATAAAACCTGTTAAAAAACCAGTAAATACCACTTTGTTTCTTTTTGATTCCACTTTTAATATTCTTCCGTCAACAAATAATTTCCAAAAAAGTACTGAAGTTATAAAAAATGAAATAGGTAAAATATAAATGAATAAATAATAAGAATCATTCCTAGTGGTCGTATGAAGTCCTATTGCAATTCCTACAAGAGAATTTAATATGCCATATTTTACGGAATCATTCAAATAGTTTATTTTAAAATAAGATAACACCCAAATATACAAAATGAAAATTATGTATAACAAAAAGACTCCTTATTTTATCACGTATTTAAAATCGTCGCAGGCTTCTGCCAACGCAGGTAAAGAACCGCCTTCTCTCAACGGAGCAATATATCGGGTAACAGTTACAGTTCGTAAGTTTGGAATCATGATAATTTTAAAAAAACGTGTTAAAGATATACATTTTGAATTTGATTAACTTGTAGTTAAACATTTTTTTGAAGTTAATGATTTAATTACTTCTCTTACAGAATTTTATTAAAAATGACTTCAGCTAAGGTTTTTGGTTATTTTAAACTTAGAAGATACATGATCAAGCAGTAAAAAAAAAGGCGTAACTTTGCGACATGCAAGCGACAAAAAAAGACATACGGAGTTTGAGTAAGGATGAAATCAGGGCCTTCTTTGTAAGTAAAGGTGATCAAGCATTCAGGGGCAACCAAGTATATGAATGGCTTTGGAACAAAGGTGCGCATCATTTTGATGACATGACCAACTTGTCCAAGGAAACAAGAAGATTGTTACAAGATTGTTTTGTTATTAATCACATTCAAGTAGACACGATGCAACACAGTGCCGACGGTACCATAAAAAATGCTGTTCGCCTACACGATGGGTTGGTGGTAGAATCCGTTTTAATACCTACTGATACCCGGACAACTGCTTGTGTTTCCTCACAAGTTGGTTGCAGTTTGGATTGTAACTTTTGTGCCACAGCCCGCTTAAAGCGAATGAGGAATTTGGCTCCCGATGAAATTTACGACCAAGTGGTTGCAATTGACCAAGAAAGTCGTTTGTATCACAATCGTCCGTTGTCAAACATCGTTTTTATGGGAATGGGAGAGCCCTTAATGAATTATCCTAATGTGATGAAAGCCATTGACAAAATTACTTCTGATGAAGGCTTAGGAATGTCTCCAAAAAGAATAACGCTTTCTACCTCAGGGGTTTCTAAAATGATTCGTAAAATGGCAGACGATGACGTGAAGTTCAAATTGGCGGTTTCTCTTCATTCTGCTATAGAAGAAACAAGGAATAAAATCATGCCGTTTACAAAGAATTTTCCTCTCACTGAATTGCGTGAAGCCTTGGACTATTGGTACCGAAAGACAAAAAGCAAAGTCACTTATGAATACGTGGTTTGGAAAGGCATAAACGACGACAAAAAAGCCATCGATGCATTGGTGCAGTTTTGTAAGTATGTTCCTTGTAAAGTTAATTTGATTGAGTACAACCCTATAGAAGATGGTGATTTTCAACAAGCAGAATCACAGGTTATTGATGCGTATATCAAGGCTCTTGGAGGCGCAGGTATTGTAGCTAAAGTGCGTCGTTCGCGTGGAAAAGACATCGATGCAGCCTGTGGTCAATTGGCAAATAAAGCGTAGATGTAAGCTTTTCTTTGGAGCTTTTTCCGGCTTTTCGCTATATCTTTTCTTTTTTAAGTAAAAAAGAAAAGGATGCCGCTGCAATCCGGGCTAGAAAGAAACTTTTGAGGTTAAAATAAAATGACTTCCAATTCAAAAAATTAAGTGCTCAATAAGTTGTGGCACAAAAATTGACCTTATATAATTGAGTATTAAAAAATGTTATTAAACCACGAACCTAAGTGTTATTGTTGCATAACAAATGACACTTTGTCGTAGAATGTATATATGGCACACGAAAAAATCATATCATTAGACAATTTGTCACTTCAAGATTTGGATGCAAATGCAGAGTTTATTCCTTTGTTTTCTCAAGAAGATGAGAATGAAATGAACAATGAAAAATTACCTGAAGAAGTAAGTATATTACCTCTGCGAAACATGGTGTTGTTCCCAGGCGTAGTAATTCCAATTACAGCCGGTAGAGATAAATCTATTAAATTAATTAATGATGCAGTAGCAAAAGGAGCTTCCATCGGTGTGGTTGCGCAACTCAATGAAGAAACAGAGCTTCCAAATGGCGATGATATATACCGCTCTGGAACCATTGCAAGAGTTCTAAAAACCTTGAAATTACCTGATGGAAATATCACAGTAATTCTTCAAGGGAAAAAGCGTTTTGAAATCGAGAATTTGACACAGGAAGAGCCTTACTTGAAGGCAACAATCAAGGAATTACCCGAAATAAAACCTGAAAATTCTGATTTGGAATTCCACACAATTATTGATAGTATCAAAGAAACAGCTCAAGAAATAATCAGAGAAAATCCAAACATTCCTTCAGAAGCCGCCTTTGCTATAAAAAATATTGAAAGCAATTCGTTTTTAATTAATTTTGTGTCTTCTAATCTCAATCTGGATGTTAAAGATAAACAAAATTTACTAGAAATTAGTAGTTTGAAAGATAGGGCTTTAGCGACTTTGCGGTTGATGAACACCGAACTTCAGAAATTGACATTAAAAAACGATATTCAGACCAAAGTTCGAATCGATTTAGATCAACAACAAAAAGAATATTTTCTACATCAGCAAATTAAAACCATCCAAGAAGAATTAGGTGGTGTTTCACACGAACAGGAGTTTGAAGAGTTGCGTCAAAAAGCGCTAAAGAAAAAATGGGATACTCAAGTAAAGGAACATTTTGAGAAGGAACTGAGCAAAATGCAACGAATGAATCCTCAAGTGGCCGAATTTTCTATCCAAAGAAATTACTTAGAATTGCTTTTGGAATTGCCTTGGAACGAATATTCCAAAGATAAATTTGATTTAAAAAACGCAAAAAAAATCTTAGATAAAGAGCATTACGGTTTGGAAGACGTTAAAAAGCGGATTCTAGAGCACATGGCAGTTTTAAAATTAAGAAATGATATGAAGTCGCCTATCTTGTGTCTGTACGGCCCTCCAGGCGTAGGTAAAACTTCAATCGGAAAATCGGTTGCCCAAGCATTGGGACGCGAATATGTACGTATTTCATTAGGTGGTTTGAGAGATGAAGCGGAAATCCGAGGACATCGCAAAACATATATAGGTGCTATGCCAGGACGTATTATTCAATCTATTAAAAAAGCAAAAACATCAAATCCGGTATTTGTATTAGATGAAATCGATAAATTGTCAAGCAGTCATCAAGGCGATCCTTCCAGCGCGATGCTAGAAGTTTTGGATCCCGAACAAAACAAGGAATTCTATGATAACTTTTTGGAATTAGGTTACGATCTATCCAAGGTGCTTTTCATCGCTACTTCCAATAGTTTGAGTACCATTCAACCAGCGCTTTTAGACCGTATGGAAGTAATCGAGATGAACGGTTACACGATTGAAGAAAAAGTTGAAATTGCTAGACAACATTTGTTGCCGAAACAATTGAAAGAACACGGGCTGGATGCAAAGTCAGTTACCTTAAGCAAGAAAATAATAGAGTTTATTACTGCAAAATATACCCGTGAATCAGGTGTGCGTCGTTTGGATAAAGAAATAGCAAATGTGGTTCGTTTTATCGCCAAATCAATGGTAATGGAAGAAGAATTCAATCCAAAACCAACAGAGGAAGATATTATTCAAATCTTGGGAGCGCCAAAGTTTGATTACGATAAATATGAAAATAATGACGTTGCAGGTGTCGTAACAGGATTAGCATGGACAAGAGTAGGTGGTGACATTTTGTTTATTGAGTCCCTGCTCTCCGAAGGTAAAGGCACACTGACTATGACTGGAAACCTTGGCAATGTGATGAAAGAGTCCGCAACAATTGCTTTGGAGTACATCAAAGCAAACAGTCATTTGTTTGATATTGACCAGAAAATATTTGAAAAATACAAAGTCCACGTACACGTACCCGAAGGAGCAACTCCAAAAGACGGCCCTTCGGCAGGAATCGCTATGTTGACCTCAATGGTTTCGAGTTTTACACAACGTAAAGTAAAGAAGAGTATTGCAATGACTGGTGAAATAACCCTGCGTGGAAAAGTATTACCAGTGGGCGGTATTAAAGAGAAAATTTTGGCAGCGAAACGAGCTAGCATTAAAGAAATCATTTTGTGCAGCGCCAATAAACGTGATGTGGAACAAATCAAACCCGAGTATCTAAAAGGACTCACTTTTCACTACGTTGATAAAATGACCGAAGTAATCGATATTGCATTGACCAATCAAAAAGTTAAAAACGCAAAAAATATTATGGTAGCGGAGGTAAATTAATACGGTAACAAAAATTAAAGATAAACGGAGTAAGATAAACTTGCTCCGTTTTTTGTTTTTAAGTTGTTGATTTATGTTAGTTTTGTTAATAAATATTTAATACTTTTAACAACTAAAAACACGGAATGAGTAAAAAGTATATCCTTATTGTATTATTTTTCTTCGGAATGTATCTATATGGGCAAAATCATCAGCTAGTGGACAGTCTCGAATTAAGATTAAAAGACGCAAACAGCATTGATGACAAGTCAGAAATCTACGTTGAACTCATTCAAGAATTTCAAACTTTTGATTTAGGAAAAGCCTTAGGTTATGCAGAAAAACTTAAAGAAATGGCTCTGCGTCAGAATAATGATGAAATACTGAATAAAGCGTATGGACATGTCTATAACGTTAGTATTTTGGCAGGCGATATAGATAAAGCAGAAGAGGCTATTTCGGATTTGGAAAAGCTTTATCAAAAGATAAATGATCCGCTGATAAAAAGTATGATATTTCAAGGAAAGGCTCGATTTTATCTTGAAAAGGCAGATTATAAAAATGCCATCGAAATTTATCAACAAGCTATTGAGTTTATCCAACAAAACATCACAAAAGATAAAGCTTTTGAAAGTCATCTAGCGCATATAAACTTAAATTATGCCATTACACTAATGTCTTGGGCTTATACCAAACGTTCGTCCGGTTCACTTTCTACAGAAGAGGCAGAAAATTATAAGAAAAAATGCTTGGACAAAATGACACAAGCTTTAAACTATTTTTTGAAAGTTAATGAAGTTTCCCAAGCTACTTTAACTTATTCTAATTTAGCAGTACTTTATCAAATTTTTGCCGATAAGGATAGTATCTTGTATTATTCTGAAAAAACCTTACAACTGGCGCAAGACAACAATGATTTGCAAAAAACAGCTATGGCGTATGCTTCATTAGCGGATTATCATTACTCAGAGGCGAATTTTGGTTTGGCGTTAGACTATATTGCTAAATCCCTGAAGATTTATGAAGAACAAGGAGCAGAAAAACACATCGGAAATGCTCTGACACAAAGTGCTAAAGTTTTTTTGCGATTAAAACAGTATGATAGAGCTCTTATAGATTTTAAAAAATCACTCGAAAAATTTGAGTCTGTTGGATATACGCACGGAATAATGAGTGTGGAAAAGATGCTTAGTGAAGTTTACGAACTTCAGGGTAATTATGAAAAAGCATTGTTTCATTTTCAAAATTATTCTGATAAACAAAAAGAAGTTATTTCAGAACAAAGTGTAAAAGATATTGCTTGGATGAGAGCAAAATATGATTCAGAAAATAGAGAAAGAAAAATAACAGAACTTCAAAATATACACTTAAAAAAGGAGAAACAAATCAAAAATAATTGGATTGTAATTATATTACTTATCTCCGTGTTGCTTATTTCTGTTTTAATGTTAATTGTGTTTAGAACAAAAAGCTTAAGTCAAAAGAAAAAACACGAATTAGAAAAACAAGAAATGCTTACCCGACTCAAAGAAGAAGAGCTAAAATCTATTATAAAAATACTTGAAAGCAAAGAAAAAATAAAACAAAAAATAGCTCACGAATTGCATGACAGATTAGGCGTAATGCTCGGTACGATTAAACTTTATGTAGAAACAGAAAAAAACAAAGCAACACATGAAGCCTCTCAAAATAACCTACAAAAAGGAGTAGAGTTGCTAGAAATAAGTATAGAAGAAGTGCGGGCTATCTCCAGAGAGCTTTCGTCTCCTACTTTAGAAAAATTTGGGCTAAATCCAGCTATAAATGAGCTTGTCAAGAGTATAAATCAAACAAAAAGAATCAACATAGAATATCAATATTCGTCAGGAATAGCCATCGACTCAAAAGCTCAAATACATATTTATAGAATCGTTCAAGAGCTACTTTCTAATGCGATTCGGCACTCAAAAGCCAATCGTATTTTATTGAAATTGGATACCAAGCAAGGGGCTATTTCTTTAACTTATGTCGATAACGGAATAGGTTTTTCAGAATCGCAAGCCAAACAAGGTATCGGGTGGAAAAGTATTTATTCGCGCATAAACCAATTGAAAGGAGTCGTAGAATTTCAGGCTTATCCGGAAGGAACGAGTATTCTGTTTCAATTTCCTGATGGACATCTTTAAAAGTGGGACTATGGCTAAAATAAAAGTAATTATAGCAGACGACCATCAGCTTTTTGCTGAAGCGCTTGTGATGGTATTTAAAGATGTAAAAGAACTAGAAATTATTGGAATAGTCAATAACGGAAAAGAGTTATTACAGATGATTTCTCAAAACAAACCCCATGCGGTTATACTAGATGTCAATATGCCAGAGATGGACGGTATTGAATGCTGTAAAGAAATAAAAAAGCAAAATAATACGATAAAGGTAATGATTCTGTCCAGTTTCTATAGTGAAGAATTTGTTTCAAACGCAAAACATAACGGAGCTGATGCCTACCTTTCTAAAGATGCCAATATAAAGGATTTAATTCAAACTGTGTTAAACATGATGGATGGAGTGCAGCAAGAAGGTTCTAAAACTTTTCTTACTTCTGAGGTAGAGTCCTTTCGTATTACTCCTCGAGAAAAAGAAATTCTGAAACTAATAGCACTGGGCTACACTACAAAAGAAATAGCCGAAAAATTATGCCTTAGTCACCACACTGTTGATAAACACAAAAAAAATTTACGTAATAAACTAAAACTAAAAAATCAATCCATGTTAGTAAAATATGTAATGGAAAGAGGGTGGATTAGTTAGTGTGTTCGTGATTTTTTTTAGGATTTTAATTGTAACTTTAGTCTAGTTTGTCCCTCCGAGTCACTGTTGTAAAAATACCCACTTTTGGGTATTTTTTTGTTTTAACACTTTATTTAGATTTAAGGCGTGATAAAAATCTTAACCGATAAACTTCATTCGAAGAACAAAAAACACATATCATCTAACACTAATTATAACTTTAACTATGACAACAAATTTTAAAACAATCAGAAACACAGCAGCAATCATCTTAATGCTTTTTGCAGTAACAACAACGGCTCAGGCACAAAATTGGACGGGATGGTCAGAGTGGCAACAATCCAAATGTTACGAAGGAATTTGGACACGCCATCGTTCGCACCCATCTACCACTCAAGGAAAACAAAGAGTTCAGGTCGAAGTACGCAACAGTTACCCACACGCCATTTCGGTGAGTACACGCTTAACCAACGATCGCAACGATTTAACCATTTATCGCTTGGAAATACCTGCGGGAAAAACGATTAGCAATGGTTCTACCGAAGCTTTTCTTTACAGCGGTAGAGAGTTTTATTTTCTGCATGATAAAGTCCGTTTTGAAGGCGATAACTACGGCGACAATTACAGACCGTGTGATCGCTAAGGTCTAAATAACTCTTTCAGTATGCAATCTGTATTGAAAGAGTTTATTGTTTTACTTAATAAAAAAAATATGAAACTTATTTTCACCCCCATATTAATATCTCTAACACTAAGCTCTTGTGTGACGCACATACCTCAGAGCAATGCTTATGAGCAAGCACTACAGCAGAATATCCGAAAATATCAGGCATTACAACAAGCGGAACTACAACCTGAAATGGATGAGTCTGAATTAAAAAGCCTCTTAGAGTTTTCGGAACAGCAATTTGATCAATATAAAAAACATATTGTTGATAAATACGGAGAAGAAGGTTGGAAAGGAATTAGAAGAAGATTTTCTGCTATTAATCTAATGAATGTCGAGGATAAGAATACAGCTATATCGGGGGCCAAACAACAGATATTAGTAGTTATCTCAAACTCTCAAGACCAACCAGCACAAACTTCTACAACATCCGCTACTACTGGTGCCTCAGAACTTAAAAAAGAATTAGATCAAGCCCAAGAATTATTAGACGAAGGTTTAATCACAAAAGAAGAATATGAAGCCCAACGCAAAAAAATATTGTCGAACTATTATTAATTCTAAAGAATATGAAAATTAAATTTTTATACTTTTTATTTGCTGTTACATTATTAACATCTTGTGCGACGGCTCCAAAGCCTGTAGAAACAAATATCTCGCATAGTCAGGCATTACAGATTATTACGCAACAAGTAGGAACAAACCTGCCCGATAGAAAACTTTATCATACTTACGAAGAAACCCGTTCTATATCAGATTATTGGGTAAGTAGAAAAGGACGTTCAGAATACATTTTAAATGAAAAAGCAACTTATACAATTACGCTTACAAAAATAGAAGGGAATTATGTAGAAGGGCAAATATCTTACACAGGAACCCGAGGTGTAGGATCTTTTCCTGTTTTTGGAAGATACAATTTCACAAGTTTATACCTATTTAATAGCAACACGGGTGCAAAATTTCCTGAACTTTGGGAATATCAAATTGGACAGAACGGAAGAACATTAAAAAGAATTCGTTCCATAGATAGGAATGTAAACGGAGTGCTAAAACCTTGGGTTCATGAACCTACGTATGGCGTAGAAAATAAGACATACAACGGAAAAGAATACAGAGAACTTACCTACAACTCAACGCAGTTTATTGCCAAAACAGATGATTATTTAGAAGAAGTAAAAAGCAATACCCGCAAAGCATTAACCGAAAATGGAACATCTAATAATCAGAGAGCTGCTGAAAAACCAACGTCATCTCTCACAGATAAATTGAAAGAGCTAAAAGAACTATATGATAACGAAATTATTACGAAAGAAGAATACGACACCATGCGAAAAAAAGCATTGGAGTAATTGTTTTTTCAAAAAACACTTTACTGTTTAACCAAAATCATTATTTTGAATATTAACATATTTTTCATTGCAAAAAAACAATCAATTATTCACTAAAACAGACTACTATGACAACAAATTTTAAAACAATCAGAAACACAGCATCTGTCATTATGTTGTTGTTAACTATTTCATATTCATATAGTCAAGACATTGTTACAAATGAGGAAGAAATACAAAAGATAATTAAATATAACGATGTTTCTAAATTAGAAAACTTATTGAAAGATGGTTTGAAACCTGATACCAAAATTAAGGTAAAGGTAAGAGAGAGAACTGACTATGATTTTATGTTAGACGAATATGTCTATAAAGAGAAACAGCTGACACTAGCTGAAGTAGCATCTAAAAATGGAAAGTCAGAAATTGTAAAGCTACTCATAAAACACGGAGCTGATATTGATGGTGATTCAGGGGAAAGAATTATAAATGATTTTCTCATGGCAAATGATGGGGATATGGTTTTATTTTTGATTCCCAAACATATAAAACCTGGTTTAGAAAACTTAGAATTAGCGTCTTTATTTAGAAACTTTGATCTATTTGATTGGTATTTTGCAAACTTAAGAGATGAGGTTTCTGATGAAGATAAATTTAAAGCCATACTTACTGCAGCAGAAAGATGTTATTTAGATCAAAATTACGCAAGGGCAGTCACATATTTAAATCAAGCTGATCAATATGATTATATAGACAAAGAGGAGTTGTATTACTATAGAGCTTTAAGTAACGTAAAAATAGGAGAATATCAAGCTTGTTTTGATGATACAGATAAATATTTAAAGGAAATCAGAGGTAATGAATACTCCAAGAATGACAAAATAGGAATTGGACATATTTTTGCATTAAGAGGATTATCTAAAGCAAAATTGGGAGAAAACAAAGAAAGTTATTATGCTGACTTCAAAAAAGCCGAAGAATTAGGGTTTAGACTTCAATTTCTAAAAGGTGTCGATAAATATTATCCTTAAACGAATTAAAATATTATTATGAAAAGAATTATTTTACTAATATTATTCACACTTAGTTTTATGATCGTCAATGCACAAGATATGGTGCAGCGAAATGGTCGATGGGTTTGTCCTAAACATACCAATACCACGATGGAATTAGGAACAAGATGTCACGTTTGTAGGCATGAAGAGGCGCAAGCGAATGCTAAAAAAGAAAAAGAAAACAGAGCTCGCGCAGAAGCTGAAAGAGAAAGGAAGAGAGAAGAAGAAGCAAAAAATCATAAAGTTGTTGAGGTTACTTCACCCGAACGAACATTAAAAATTGTTTGGCCCGACAATGAGTATAAAAACGAAAATAAAAAAGAAACTGAATCCAAAGCTGATAAGGACGAAGAAGCAGAAGATAAAGAAGAGAAATCAGAGAGTAAAAGTTCTAAAAAAACTTACATACCTAAGACTACTTCCCAAATGTATGCTGAAATGAAAACCATGGCGGAAAGAAGTCCTGGGATGATGAATGATCCTAACTTTCGTCAACGCCTGCGTCATATGGAAGTAGATGCAAATCGCGAACAGCAAACCATACGAGACTACAGATCAGGAGTACAGTATGCAAATAGTGCTGCGATATCTCAATACAATGCAAGCAATCGTAAAATTGACACCTATACTAAAGCGGTAGGAGATGTAACGGATGCAGCTACTAGCCTCGTGAATAGCATTATAGCTGCTGGGGAAGAGAAAAAAAGAAGGGAACAAGCGGAAAGAGATGCAGCGCATCAGCGAAAATTGCAGTCCATTGAGAACAATAGAAACTATATTGATGCCGTAATTAAGGAAAGAAATGATTTTACTTCTAAAACGACTGACAAAATCAAAAACGAATTTAATAGCTATAGAAGCATCTCCGTAGGTCCGCTTAGTTTTAAAGCCAAAAAGATGTTATACGGTCAAGAACATGAAGAACAAACAATAAACCTTTATGGTCACAAAGCTTATTTGGTAGCAAATGATGCTGGAAAGTTAGGATTAATCGATGATGATGGTAGTATGATTTACCCACCCCAGTTTAATGTTGCATTTATAGTAAGAGACGATACTGACAATGAGTTTAATCGAAATTTAATTGCAGTAATGGCAGATAATCGCTGGGGACTATTATACCCCAATGGTTCAGTGGCTGTCAATATGGAATACGATTATATTTATTTCCTCCCCAATTACAATCTCATTGTAAAAGATGGTAATGATTATATTTTCATCCCCAATGAAAGTATAAAAATTAATGGGCATCTTATTGACAAAGAACTAAGAGTAAGCACCTCCGATATTCGAAAATACTTTCCTGAGGGTATAATACCAAGCGCTGCCGGAATAAATGAGCATTTGTATAGTGAAAACATCAATAGTGCTTTCCATAAAGAATCATTAATTTATAATAGTTTCTACTCTAAAGATAATATTCGTTCCTTAATCGATTTAAATGGTAATACCGTGTGGCCAAAGACTCCTAAAGCGCAGCATAAAGTTAATACTAATATATATACCGCTTTGCCAGCGCTACCCGAACAAAATTATTACCGCATAAACGACAAGTGGTATACAGTTACTCAAAGTAATAACGCTATAGAGATAGTCCCAGCAGAACAACAGGAATTTACTGTATTTAGACTGGGCAAAGGAACATCTGTTATAGATAGAAAAGAAAAGGTGCTTACTACTGTAAAATGGACCCTCTCTGCTCCTTTTAGTGAAGATGGTCTAGCACCAATTGCTGATCAAGGCTATACAAACAAACAAGGTGAAATCGTTATTCCAAGCTATAGCTTTTCGAAAAGCTCAAAAAACCCCAATTTGGGTGAATTTAAAAATGGTTTTGCTGTAGTTGGAACTGGTGATGGCTATTCTACTTTTAACGCCATCAATACGAAAGGGGAGAAATTATTAGCTAAGGATGTAAAGTCAAAGGCTGCGGTGTACTATACCATAGCTTGGAATTACTCCAATGGAGCTGACAATTTTCAACAAGATAAAGCCAAAGCCTATGATTATTACCTTACAGCAGCAGAAGAGGGTTCCGCCTCTGCTATGAATAATATCGGTGTAATGTATATGATAGGTGATTATGTACAAAAAGACACTGATGAAGCACTAATCTGGTATGAGCAAGCAGCTAAAAAGGGTGATAACATGGCTGCTAAAAACTTAGCTTATCATTACAAAGGAACTAATATTACTGAATCTGTTAAATGGTTTGAACAAGCGGCTAAATCATATCCAGAGACCCACTACGAATTGGCTAAGATCTACAGTACAAATGAAGAAGTTAAGAATGCGTCAAAAGCAGTGGAATGGTTTGAAAAGGTAGCAAGGCGATATCAAAACAGTGCAGAGCAAAAAGCAGAAGCTAATTATTATATCGGAACAGTGTATGAATGCCAAAGTGATGCTAACTTGCGGAAATCAGCAAAAGATTATTTCAGCAAGGCCGCTCAAGCGGGACATCAATTAGCCACTGCAAAACTAAATAAGAAAGTCAAAAAGAATGAAATCGCAACTTTTGAGCTTGACAAAAATAACACAGCTTACTTGGTTTCTTTAATTTCATATGATTTCAAAAAGACTACATACCATGGGCCTTACAAACTCTTTGACAATAATGGGCAGCTCAGGGAAGTTAGACGTTATGTCAACGGCAAGTTAATAGGGGAAGCAAAAATATACGATAAAACTGGTGTGGAGGTTATTGTTCCTTTAAAATATGATAATGTGGAGCATTTTTCCGACGGCCTGGCAATGGTCCAACTCAATAACAAGTGGGGTTTTATTGACAAAACAGGAAAAGAAGTGACTCCTTTAAAATATGATAATACTTGGGATTTTTCCAACGGTCTAGCAAAAGTTAAAATCAATAATAAATGGGGCTTGATTGATAAAACGGGTAAAGAAGTGACTCCTTTAAAATACGATGCTACTTGGGCTTTTCCTGACGATATCGTAGGGGTCAAACTAAATGATAAATGGGGGTTTATTGATAAAATGGGAAAAGAAATGATTCCTTTAAAATACGATGCTACTTTAGGTTTTTCCGACGGCATCGCAGGGGTCAAACTAAATGATAAATGGGGGGTTATTGATAAAACGGGAAAAGAAGTAACTCCTTTAAAATATGATGATATGGAGATATTTGTCGATGGCTTGGCAATGGTTAAACTCAATGATAAATATGGCTTTATTGACAAAACGGGTAAAGAGGTGATTCCTTTAAAATATGATTTTGTAGGAGGATTTTCCGACGGTCTGGCAAGGGTTAAACTCAATGATAAATGGAGTTTTATAGATAAAACGGGAAAAGAAGTGATTCCTTTAAAACACGATGGTGCTTGGGGTTTTTCCGACGGGCTGGCAGAGGTTATACTCAATAATAAATATGGTTTTATAGATAAAACGGGAAAAGAAGTGACTCCTTTAAAATATGATGATTCTTTTGCTTTTTCCGACGGACTAGCAAAGGTTAAACTAAATGATAAATGGGGGTTTATTGATAAAACGGGAAAAGAAGTAACTCCTTTAAAATATGATGCTACGTGGGCTTTTTCCGACGGTCTGGCAGCGGTTAAACTAAATGATAAATGGGGTTTTATAGATAAAATGGGGAAAGAAGTAACTCCTTTAAAATATGATACTACTTGGGGCTTTTCCGACGGTCTGGCAGTAGTTAAACTAAATGATAAATGGGGTTTTATAGATAGTACGGGAAAAGAAGTGATTCCTTTAATATATGATGCTACTTGGGCTTTCTCCGACGGTCTGGCAGCGGTTAAACTAAATGATAAATGGCGGTTTATAGATAAAACAGGGGAAGAGGTGGTTCCTTTAAAATATGATTATGATGATGTGAGGAGTTTTTCCAACGGTCTAGCAAAAGTTAAAATCAATAATAAATGGGGCTTCATAGATAAAACGGGTAAAGAAGTGATATATAGATAAAAACGATAATGAAATAAAAGAGTAATTATAAACAATTAAAATTATATAAATTATGAGCGTAGCAAAAAAATATTCAAAATCTATTATCAAGAAGTTTGATATGATTCCTGTCTATTATCCGGGAGAAGAAATAAAACCTGGAGATATTTTAGATTTTGGGTCTTCACTGTTTAGAAAAGCGGCTAAACCCATTGGTACATTTACCAATCACGGCAATTTAGCCAGAACTCATAGCGTAGATTTTGAGGTAACCGAAAGCAAATATCCAAAAACAATTAATTTAATTTCTTCAAAAGAGGTTTCTGTAAAACCTGCAATAAAAGCAGTATTTCCAGGGGTTGCAGAAGGAGATATACAGTTCGATTTCACTTCAGAAGGTTCTTTTCTTTTGTTTGGGATTGATGCTATAGAAAGTAAAATAGACAATCTGATTTCATTTCGAGACCAACTCAAAAGCCTTCACATTTCAGAAGATTGGGACCGTTATTACATAGTTACTTCTGTTACGGTATGCAAAAAAGCATTGGTATATGCTGCCCAAGAAAAAGGAGGTACATTGATTATTTCTGCCAATACTGATGCATTGAGTATCGTGAACGAAAGTTTGTCTGGGTTGAATGCCGATGTGTCTATAGATGTAAAATGGAAAAGTAAGGCTGCTTTTTCAAATGATTGGGATGATAATGTTACCGTTTTGATGAAGTTGGCTCAATTTAAACGTGAGTCAATAAGACCTTATGATAAGATGGCGATTTCTGATTATAATTTTATAAAAAGATCTGATATAGAAAAAACAGATCTATCCGACTTTAATAAAGAGAGTGGTTTAGTAGATTCTAAAGGTGATTTTATCAAGAGTGATAAATCAGCGGGGCTTCCATTAGACAGTTATTTTGAAAAGAGTATCATAACAGGCTTGACAGAGGTCGATGTGAATTTATTATTGAAAAATATTGAAGAAGAAGAGTAGTTTGTTTCGGTGAATAAACAAAATGCCTGTGACTTTAAAAGTTGAAAAAGAAAATAAATAATAACAAATAAAATTAGAAATTATGAGAAATACCTTTGGTTTTATTCTGCTTTTTTTTGGGATAGGTTCTTATGCTCAAAACTGTGTTTTTATCCCTGAAAAGGATTGTATAAATAATCTTAGAATCTACATAGACAGAGAAGGCAATCTTTATCCTCCGGCTGATTTATACCAGTTTGATTCCGATATATTTCTTAATCCATCCCAAAATAAGAAGTTTAATAAACAAAACACATCAAAATTAGATACATATTTTGAAAAAGATGAGACAGCTTTAGCTGCTGTGTGTGATAAATTAGGTATAACAAAAGACTTTGCCGAGTTACAGGACTATTTATTTCAAGCCTATGCAAACAAAATCAATCAGGAAGCTAAAAAAGGAAACAGAATCATATTCCTTATCCACGGATATAACAATTTTCAGGAAGAGTCTCTGAGTTCGTTTTACTTATTAAAGCATAAGCTGAGCAAATACAGTGCTATCTCCTTTGTTGAAGTGTATTGGGATGGGTTGGCAAATAATACTAAATCAACAAAAATATGGTCAAGTGCTCAAGTAAATTCTTCTTATGTCGGTTTAGGTGTAAGAAAGCTTTTGAATAAAGTTAATGAAGATGTTGAAATTGTGTTACTAACTCACAGCCTTGGAGCAAGTGTCGCTACACAGGCTTTATTTAATGTTGACAAATGGCCGAAAAAATATCAAAAAAAGTTGGATACTATTTCAAATATGATTCCGACCCCGCCTCAAAAGCATATAACACTGTGTATGATAATTCCTGCAATTCCCGGTGTGAATACTTTTGATGATTTGAATAGAACAGTCGAAAATAACACCTCACAACATATAAAAAAAATTATCGTGGGCTACAATAGAAAAGACAAAGCTTTAATAAAAAAGATAGGGCTAAGCAGGTATTTTGGAGCAACCAGTTTGGGATGTGACGGGAGAGGAGAAGTTTTAAAAACCAAGACTGAAATTTCAAATTTTTTTCCAGACATTCTTTTCAAAGAAATAAACCTTGGATGTAAACCAATGCCCAAAGAACATTCGATTGCGGAATATATGCGAGCAACACGTTTTGATGAGTTTTTGGATATGGTTTTTCTACAATAAATAGAAAAAATTGTAAAAAACGCACGTTATAATTGAAGGTTTTTATTTTCCGTTCCGAAAAGCTCCCCCGCTCTGCAAAGTCTCCTGACTTTGCGGTTTTCAAACTTTCAAACTTTTTGAGAAAGTGGGTTTATTAATCATCTTCTACAGATTTCAAAACTCTGTTGGAGCTATAATTAAAAACAGTAAACAAAACCTTCAATTATAACATAACAAAAGCTATTTTAAAACAATTTCTTCAATCATAACAGAAGTTTTACGAAAAATTAAAAACGATGAAACCAAAAATATGCCTATTTGTTCTAAGCTTTAGCTTAACAAGTTGCGTCAGTTCAAAAAAATATACCGAAGCGCAAACAGAGATTGTAAAGTGTAAAAGCTTGCAACAAGATGAAAAAGAAAGTTATGAACGTCAATTGCACGAAAAGGAAGAGGTAATAACCGAACTGTTACAATACATCAAAGAGCTAAAAGAAGCGCATAAAAAACAGGTTACAAATTAAAACAATAACATGAAAATAAACAAACCGTTCAACCAATTACAAAAAGAGGAATATCTGTATTTTATCGAAAATCACAAACAATACAGCGATTTTAATACCTTAGGTTTGTATCGTTCGTTGTTAGAAAATGAACAATTGACAATGGAAGACAAAACAGAAATCCGAGATTTTGCACACAGTTATTTTCAGAAAACTTTTGATTTTTTACAACTCAAAGATCCGCTGACTTATCTGAAAGTGGTACATTTAGAAACCGAACTTACCCAGCAGGAGGAATTGGTTTTTTTGGAAAATCATTCAAAAAAACAGACCGAAGCGCAAACAGAGAATGTAAATAGAGAAAATTAATTAAATTTTAAAAATATAATAATGGAAACAATTACAACAATTAAAAAACGCTATACCAAAGTATTGGTATTGATGGTAATCTTTTTAGGAAGTATTCAGGTAAATGGGCAAAAGTACTCTTATGTTTATGAATTTAAAGATGGATTAGCATTGGTTTACAATAGCCGTTATGATGCTTCAAAGGCAACTATGGTAAAAACCTACGGGTGTATAGATAAAAGTGGTAGGGAAGTTATTCCCGTGAAATACGAACGGAGTATAGACTTTTATGAAGGATTAGCAGCAGTGAGGCTGAATGGAAAATGGGGATATATTGACAAAAGTGATAACGAAGTTATTCCCATTAAGTATGATTGGGTTTCTGATTTTTCAGAAGGTTTGGCACGTGTTGAACTAAAGGAGAAAGTTGGGTTTATTGATAAAAATGGGAGAGAAGTTATCCCTATAGAATATGATGATGCCAAATTTTTCTCAGAAGGGTTGCTATGTGTAAAGCTAAATAATAAATATGGTTTTGTTGACAGAAATGGGAAGGTGGTAATTCCATTGAAATATTATAGTGCTTCTTCTTTTTCTGAAGGCCTGGCAACAGTGAGATTAAATGAAAATGAAAAGTCGAAATATATTGACAAAAACGAGAAGATGATTATTGCTCCGAAATATGATAAAGCTGGTGATTTTTCTGAAGGGTTTGCGTTGGTAATGCTAAATGAGAAATGGGGGTATATTGACAAAGAAGGAAATGAAGTCGTCCCATTTATATATGGAGATTTTTTGCCGCCAGATAACCTTCCTTGGTTAATGACAGTTATCGGAGGGATGTATTATAATGGAAAAGATGTACCCCAAGATTATGCAGAAGCAGGTAAATGGTTTGCTAAAGCTGCAGATAAAGGAGCTCATGAAGCAATGTCCAATTTAGGTATAATGTTTCATAATGGACAGGGTGTACCTCAAGATTATTCGGAAGCAGAGAAGTGGTTTGTAAAAGCCGCAGATAATGGTAATAAAGAAGCTATGTTTTATGTTGGTAGTATGTATTATCATGGACAAGGAGTGTCTCAAGACTATTCGGAAGCGCGGAAGTGGTTTGTAAAAGCCGCGGATAAAAACTTTGGAGCGGCTATGTATAATTTAGGAGTTATGTATTACAATGGAGAGGGAGTTGAGATCAGCGATGAGGAAGCTATGAAATGGTTCAAAAAAGCCGCAGAAGAAGGAGATGAAAATGCAATAGATGTATTGAAGAGATTACAGTAAATTATTTTATTGAAATAAAAAATTAGATGAAAAAAATAACATGAAAATAAACAAACCGTTCAACCAACTGCAAAAAGACGAATACCTGTATTTTATCGAAAATCACAAACAATACAGCGATTTTAATACCTTGGGTTTGTATCGTTCGTTGTTAGAAAATGAGCAATTGACAATAGAGGACAAAACAGAAATCCGTGATTTTGCACACAGTTATTTTCAGAAAACTTTTGATTTTCTACAACTCAAAGACCCATTGACTTATCTGAAAGTGGTGCATTTAGAAACTGAACTTACCCAGCAGGAAGAGTTGGCTTTTTGGGACATCATCCGACAAAATCAAGAAAAAATATTGAAGGATAAAAAAATAAAACACCGAAATTTCGGAATTTATGCCAAACACAATTGTGGTTACGATTATTGTCCTTATAATGGTTTGATGATAAAACAAGGAAGTAATTTAGCCGAAAGTTGTATGTTTTTTAAAAGTGACCGTAACCGTGACGAAAAGAAAAA
>Ga0209075_1001814_pt1 | contig 19675 bp, 18 predicted proteins | sample Stecom2011_FD_187523 | JGI IMG/M metagenome (GOLD analysis project Ga0209075, IMG submission 187523) | Agricultural soil microbial communities from Utah to study Nitrogen management - Steer compost 2011 (SPAdes) (version 2) | ecosystem: Environmental > Terrestrial > Soil > Agricultural land...
GGGCACGCGAGACCCGTTTGGCAAGCCCGCGGAGCTGCAGGCGCTTGGTGGTATAAAGGGAGTCAGCCGCCTTTACTGGCTTGACGGGGGGAATCATGACTTTCTGCCACCGGTGCGCCACCCCCGAGATCAGTCTGGTCTGATCAGACTGGCCGCGCTGGCAACCCGTCAGTTCGTGGATGAGGAAATCGGGGGCTGAGCGGTGGGTTGTGCCCGGGTTATGGTGTCGCGTCCCGCGGCTTTGGATTCGTAGAGTGCTTCATCGGCTCGTCTGAACAGGCCTTGCGCTTCCTCCCCTGGCGCCAGCTCGGCAAGCCCTGCACTGAGTGTCATGGTCAATGTTCTGTTGTCCGGAGCAGTGATGGTGGTGGCACGGATGTCACTGAGTATGCTCTCGCACAGACGCGCAGCGCCATCGCTGTCGGTACCTGGCAGGAGCAGGGCAAATTCCTCACCACCAAACCGGATGGCAACGTCCCGGGGGCGCTTTACATGACGCCCGAGAATATCCGCGATCAGGCGCAGGCAATGGTCGCCGAAGTCATGGCCCCAGGTATCGTTGATGCGTTTGAAGTAATCGGCGTCAATGAGTGCCAGAGTCAGCGGCTGCCCGGTTCTTCTTGTTTCAAGGCACAGCTCGGGTAACAGGTTATCCATATGCCTTCTGTTGTGCAGCCCTGTGAGTGAGTCGTTCAGACTCAGTGACTCCAGCTTCCTGTTTGCCTGCTCCAGTTCCCGCATGGTGTTGCGCAGCTGTGAGGTGCGTTCGTGAACTTTCAGCTCAAGCTCAGTGCGGGCGTCGTGTTCAACGTCCAGCAGCTTCTGGTTCAACAGGCGCCAACGTTGCACCATGGCGTAGTTGAGTAGCACCACCTGGGCGCCAACCACCGCCTGCATCATGACCTCTCTCGCCTGATAGTCACCCAGGTACCCGAATGCGGCAGAGGCGTATATCAGGGCCCCGACCACCATTACCATCCAGGCTGCGAGGTACCAGAAGGCCGGCTGATAGCCCTGGCGCCAACGTACGTAGGCGATCACCGAGAGCACTACGATAACAATCAGAGTTAACGCGGTGTTAATCAGAATTGATTTTGTGTAGGGCAGTACGAATGTGACAGCGAACAGTCCGATCGCGGACCAGGCCAGTGCACGCAATGCGGTTGCGGATAATGCGCCCCGGGGTACTTCCAGAAAGGACCAGCCGAAAAGTATCATCGCCAAGGGCGAAATTGTCAGGAGCAGAGGGATAGACAGGTTTGCCAGGCCAGAGCTTCCGGGCCAGAAGTACTGATTGGCAAAGCCGCCCATGGCGAACAGAAACATGGCCATGGCGGTGGTGTAGAAGGCGTTATAGAAGTAATACCGGGTTCCCGAGCTGGCAAATAAAAGCAGGTTAAAGGCCGCCAGAATCAGTAGTGCGCCGTAAAACAGACCATGAACCATTGTCAGGTGGTTGCTCTCCACCACCACTTCTTCCGATGTCATCAGGCCAAGAGGCACGTTAAGAGCACCGCTGCTGTGCACCCTGATGAAAATAGTCCGGGTTTCCCCGGCTTCCAGTGTGACGGGGAGGAGGTAATAGCGGTAATCTATGCCCCGGCTGGCAAATGGCAGAAGATCTCCGGTTGCCAGGGGCAGTGCTGCATCGGACAGGCCGTCTGCGCCGGATTTCTGCCAGAACGTGACTTCATCCAGTAGCGGATAGTTGAGCTTCAGATACCAGAAGTCCTGTTGGCTGCTGCCGTTACGGACCCGCAGCTTGATCCAGTAGGTTGAGTCGGTATGGCTGAATACCAGGTCGTGCCCTTGCGCTGGTCGCCAGTTCATGTCTGTGGGTAACTCTTCCGGGGCAGAGGCTGTGTGGGCTGGCTCTCCCGGCTGGCTGATGGCATAACAAAGATGATAGTTGATCGTTTGCCTGGAGCCAGGATCACTGGCATCCAGTACCGGGCATTGGTCCTTCCCATGAGCCGCAGCAACCCAACACAGGCTGGCCAGTGCAAGCAAACTGATCAGAAGTGGGTTCCGAAGTCGGAGTACCATTAAAAACGTCCGTTTGAATTTATTCGTAAAGTGTAGCCAGAGTTAACAAATACTGATGTTAAACAGGTTCAAGTTTCATCCCGGTCGGTGCGTCATAATTCCGGCAGTGGTCGATTATACAGGTGAAGAATGCAACAGATCATGCTGATGTGCAGGCCCGGCTTTGAGACTGAGGCCGGGCAGGAATTGACCGATCAGGCCGTGGGCAAGGGGGTCTTCGGTTACTTCCAGCCCCAGAGAAATTCCGGCCGTGTTCGTTTCACTATAAGCGGTGGTGAAACGGCAGACGACCTGATGTCTCGACTGGCGCTTGAAAGCCTGGTGTTTACGAGAGACTGGTTTGCGGTCATTGGTGACTGTGAGCTGCCGGCCCGGGACAGAGTCGGCGCAATTGTCAGTTTCCTGAAAGACCACAACTGGCCTGATAGACGTTGCGCACGGCTGGAAGTCAGGTTGCCTGAAACCAATGATGACAAAGATCTGGGGAACTTTGCCCGCAAATGGGTCGCCCCGCTGTCTCGTGGACTTCGTGACGCAGGGTTATTGCAGATGGATGCCAATGCCCGGGCAACGGCGAGACTGGAAGTTCTGTTAACCGACTTCGAAACCGCTGTGGTTGGTTACAGCCTGGCAGGAAATCGTTCAGCTTTCCCGGATGGCATTCTGCGCTTGCGGTTACCTGCGGCAGCCCCGAGCCGCTCCGCTCTGAAACTGGAGGAGGCATGGAAAGTGTTTCTGCCCCGGGATCAGTGGCTGGATTATCTGGGCGGTGGCAAAAAAGCGGTTGACCTGGGAGCCGCGCCGGGTGGCTGGACCTGGCAGTTGGTGCAGCAGGGGATGATGGTAACGGCGGTTGATAACGGGCCTATGAACCCTGAACTAATGGCCTCTGGCCATGTTGAGCATGTCGAGGCCGATGGCTATGCCTGGCGGCCGAAGCGGGCTGTGGACTGGATGGTGTGTGACATCGTTGACAAACCCAGGCGTACGGCACGCCTGGCGGTGGAGTGGGTGGCTGGCAAGCTGTGCCGGTACACGGTTTTCAATCTCAAGTTACCGATGAAAAAACGTTACGAGGAGTGGCTTGTGTGCCGGGATATTATCACCCGGGGCCTTGAAGAGGCGGGCGTGAGCTGTACGCTGAAAGCCCGCCATCTCTATCATGACCGGGAAGAGATTACCTGCTTCATTGAGCGGCTTGATTAATTCCTCTCAGGGCATGGGGCTTTGGGCGAGAACCGTGATCACTTCATCGCGATCCATCATGGGGGTCAGTTCTGCCATCAACTCCTGGCGCTCGGTCGAGTGGTACCAGCGGTTCCAGTCAAGTTCCGAGCGCCAGTTCGCCAGGGTGATACGATGGTTTGAATCGTGGCTGTCGACCAGCGTTTCGCCAGAGATAAAGCCGGGAGTACTGACTGCCTGCTGAAGCACCTTTCGGGCGCGGTCTTCATAAGCAGATTCCAGTGTCTCGGCAATGTGGCGTTCAATCAAAACCCGGATCATGTAAATCTCCCTTTATTTTCGTTGCTATAAACAATAATTTAGCACCGAATTCTGAAAATCACGAGAACTGGAGGGCGTCACACTTGGCGAATCAGGAATTTGATGCAGAGCTGGATACCCGGGGGCTGTTCTGTCCCGAACCGGTGATGATGCTGCACAACCGGATCAACGACGTTGAGACCGGGCAAGTGCTGAAGGTGGTTGCGACAGATCCCTCCACCACTCGCGACATACCGCGCTTTTGCCAGTTTCTTGGTCATGAGCTGGTCGGGCAGGTCGAGCAGGGCGGCGAATACGTATACCTGATCCGACGCTGCGAGGTCTGATCTCCCGTTTTCCGGTCAGGTCCCCAGGGTCAGTTTGTTCAGGTGGGCAAGAAATTCCCGCTTGTTCATTTCGCCAAGAACCCGGGCCTCTGCCACTTCTTCGCCATCGGTTCTATAGAACAGGATGGCGGGGGGGCCGAACAGCCCGAGCTCGTCGAGCAGGGCTTGCTGGGCTGTGGTGTTGTCAGTCATGTCGATTTGCAGCAGGGTGTAAGGCCCGAGCGCGTCAATGACCTCAGGCTGGCTGAATACGTTGCGCTCCATGACTTTGCAGGAGATGCACCAGTCGGCGTAGAAATCGAGCATCACGGGTTGTTGTGCGTCTCTGGCGCTGGCCAGCATGGCTCGAATTTGGTCAGGATCTTTCACCCGCTGGAAAGCGGCATGACTGACTTCGCTGTTCTGAAAGGTTCCTGCGGTTGCCGAGAACGGGGCCAGCGGCCTCAGTGGGTCGTTGGCACCGCTGATGGCGCCCGCCAGCAAGGCCAGTCCATAAGCGAACATGATAAGGCCCAAGCCTTTACGGGTGCGTTCCCAGCCGGCGCGAGCCGCGTCAAAGGCGCCCAGTTGTACGCCGGTAATGGCCACCAACAGTCCCCAAAGGGTCAGGCTGGCCCACCCTGGCAGGAGTCGTTCCACCAGCCATATGGCAACCGCCAGCAACATCACGCCGTAGAAGTGTTTTACAGCGGTCATCCAGTGGCCGGATGTCGGCAGGAACTTGCGGCCACCCACGGCAACAAGGATCAGCGGAACGCCCATGCCAAGCCCCAGAGACAGCAGGGAAACGCCGCCGACCAGTGCGTCCTGAGTAGTGGAAATATAAAGCAGTGCGCCTGCCAGGGGAGCGGAAACACAGGGCGAGACAATCAGTGCCGACAGTGCGCCAATACCGAATATTCCGAGCACGCGGCTGCCCGTCATGCGATGACTGGCATTGTTGAGTGGGTCCCGGATGAACCTGGGCAGCTGGATCTCGAACATGTCGAACATCGAAAGCGCGAAGATCACAAACAACGTGGCGAACACACCCAGCACCCAGGGTGACTGAAGTTGGGCCTGAAGATTGAAGCTGGCTCCAAGTAGCCCTGTGATAACGCCGGCTGCAGCGTAAGTGATGGCCATGCCCAGAACATAACTGCCAGCCAGCAGCAAGGCATGACCAGTGGTACGTGTGTTATGGCCGGAAACCATGCTCGAAATAATGGGCACCATCGGCAGCACGCAGGGCGTGAACGTCAGCCCCAGGCCCAACAGAAAGAATAGCCCGGCAATCATCCAGATTGACTGGCTCGAGAGAAACCCGGCGAGACCGGTGGCGCTGGACGTATCTGTGGTGCTTGTAGCCCCTGCTGTCGGGCTGACAGAAGAGGTGCTGCCGGGTAGTTCGGTATGGCCTTTGCCCGGATAGTAGAGAACATCGCGAGTTTGCGGTGGGTAGCACAAGCCGGCTTTTGCACAGCCCTGGTAGGTGACCTGAAGCTGGGCTTCCGATAGTCCGTCCGGGAGAGTGACGGGCACTCTGGCGTCAACCGGGTCGAAAAAGACGGTCATTTCACCGAAGAATTCGTCATCCGTGACTGTTCCGGGCAGGGAGAACTCTGGCTCACCGATCGCCACGCCGTCAGTGACAGGGGTGATGTTGATGCGGCTCTTGTAAAGATAGTGCTCAGGGGCAATGTTCCAGCTCAGCACGACCGCACCGGTATCGGTGGTGAAGTTAAACGGCAGGGCTTCATCTACCGGCAGGAAATCACCATTTCCACTACCAAAAAACGAACCTCCGGCAGCACTTGCCGTAGCAGGTACCAGGATGCCGAGCATGGCAAAGACGGTGAGGGCAGCGGGCAGGGCTAGTCGAAAGAGGCGCCGGAAAACAGGAAGCACTGTCATGAAGATTTCAATATCCTGTGTCGTAAATGCATGAAGTCGTTATGCCGGGAATGGACACGGAGGGTCTGGTAAAGTTCCCTCTGGTATTGCCTGCAGTAAAGTCGCACAATAGCTAACCGATGAATCACAATCCAGACGATCTTATCATGCTGTTCAATGACCTGTTCCGGGAAAGCCATCGGACAATTCTGGTCAAAGGCAGTGACGAACCGGAATACCTTCCAGCAAGCGAACCTGACGGGCTCGCCCGGGTGGTTTTTGCCCACGGTTTTTTCGCCAGCGCCCTGCATGAGATTGCCCATTGGTGCATTGCTGGTGACTATCGACGCACATTGCATGACTATGGTTACTGGTATTGTCCCGATGGGCGTACACCAGAACAGCAGCGGGCATTTGAGGGTGTTGAAGTAAAACCCCAGGCCGTCGAGTGGCTGCTTTCACTGGCGGCGGGTTCCCGATTTCACATCAGCGTGGATAACCTGGCCGGCGATGGCGCCGCCAACGAGCAGGTCTTCCGGCAAAATGTCTGTAACCAGGCAGCCTGGTATCTCGAACACGGTTTGCCTGAACGGGCGCAGCAGTTCTTCGATGCGCTCAGATGCTTCTATGATACTTCAACCCGCTTGGCGTATAACTGGGACCGTGACAAGGTTCGAATTGCAGCTGCGGGCACCGAACACGAACGAACAAGGATAACTGAAACTCTATGACATCTGACTCCCAACATACCGGCGATTTGCGCTTCAGTGATCTCAATCTGGACCAACGCCTTCTGGATGCCATTACCAAGATCGGTTTTGAATTCTGTACCCCTATTCAGGCTGAAACCCTGCCGTGGACCCTGGCTTGTGAAGACCTGATTGGTCAGGCACAGACGGGCACCGGGAAAACCGCCGCATTCCTGATTACCGCGATTCAAACGTTGCTTGAGACGCCCATACCCGAAGGGGATCGTTTCGCTTCTGAGCCAAGGGTTCTGGCGTTGGCACCCACCCGTGAGCTGGCCATGCAAATTGCCAAAGATGCAGAGCAGCTCTGTCATTACACCGGCCATAATGTGGTCACGGTCGTTGGCGGCATGAATTATGACAAACAGAGAGAGCAGCTGCAGAACGAAGTGGTGGACATTCTGGTGGCGACCCCTGGCCGGCTGATTGATTTTCTCGGCTCGCAGGATGTGTTTCTGGACCAGCTGGATATTCTGATCCTGGATGAAGCCGACCGCATGCTCGATATGGGTTTCATCCCCGATGTGAAACGCATTATCCGCAAGTGCACCCCGAAAGAAGAGCGCCAGACCTTGCTGTTCAGCGCCACCTTTAATCAGGACGTTCTGAACCTTGCCTCCATGTGGACGCAAAATGCCGAGTTTGTAGAAATCGAACCGGAACAGAAAACCGCAGAGCGGGTAGAGCAGACGGTCTACCTGGTGTCGGATGAAGATAAGCTTCCGGTGCTGGTGAACTACCTCAAACGCCCGGAAGTCGAAAAAGCGATTGTGTTTGCTAACCGCAGGGACCAGTGCCGGGACCTTGAAGAGGACCTGAAAAACCAGGGAGTCAAAGTTTCGCTGATGTCGGGTGAAATCGCCCAGAACAAGCGCCTGAAAACCCTGGATCAGTTCAAAAAGGGTGAAATTCAGGTTCTTGTGGCAACGGATGTGGCCGGTCGGGGCATTCACGTGAACGGTGTCACCCATGTGTTCAACTACAATCTTCCGGAAAACGCCGAAGACTATGTACACCGTATCGGTCGTACGGGACGGGCTGGAAAAACCGGGGTTTCCGTGAGCTTTGCCGGTGAGGACGATGCGTACTCATTACCGGCGATTGAGACTTACATCAGTCAAAAACTGAAAACTGCTGTCCCCGAAGAAGATCTGATGATCACCATGGAAAACCCGCCGATTACTCGCAAACGTGGTGGTCGCAGGCCCCAGGCAGGCAGGAGCTCGGGTGGTCGCAGCTCCGGTGGCCGGGGCCCGCAACGCCCCCGCCGGAATTGACAGGCGGCATTGGAGAGCAGGCTATGGTGATCGTTGCAGACGAGAATATTCCTTTACTGGACTCCTTCTTTGGTGATATCGGCGAGATCCGGCGGGTAGCCGGTCGGACGCTCAGTCGGAGCCAGGTAGAGGATGCCGACATACTGCTGGTGCGCTCGGTGACACAGGTGGGCCGTGAGCTTCTGCAGAATACCCGGGTGCGCTTTGTGGGCACGGCAACCATTGGGACTGATCACGTTGACGTGGAGTGGTTGAAGGCGCAGGGCATCGGTTTCTCGGCAGCACCGGGGTGCAACGCCAGTAGCGTCGCAGAATACGTACTTGCGGTTATTTCGCAGTTTGCGGAGCAGCGCGGAATCGATGATTGGTCGACGTTGAGTGTGGGCATCGTCGGGGCCGGCAACGTTGGCAGTGAGCTGGCCAGAGCGCTCGAGCGACTGGATTTCGACGTGGTGTTGTGTGATCCGCCGCGACAGGAAGCCGAATTGGGTTCCGAGCAAAACTTTGTCAGCCTGGCGGACGCGCTCAAGTGCGATGTGGTGACATTGCATACACCGTTGACCCGATCCGGTGTTCATGCAACCTACCATATGCTGTCTGATCAGGAGCTGGCAGGATTGGGGGCAGAGCAGCTGCTGATTAATGCAGGGCGGGGCGAGGTTATCGACTCCGCTGCTTTGATTCGCCGGCTTGAGCAATCCGATGCGCCCCTGGTGGCGCTGGATGTGTGGGAGTATGAACCCCGTATCAGCCCTGAGCTGGTCGATCTGGTCTGGCTGGCGACACCTCATATTGCCGGGTATAGCCTTGAAGGCAAGATGCAGGGGACCGAAATGGTCTATCAGGCGCTGTGTCGTTTTCTGGGCTTGCCAGTGCGAAAGAAAGCCGGCCAGTTTCTACCGGAACCGGCCCTGAGCAAAATCTCCTTTACCAGCAATGCCGCGGAAGACGAAGCCATTCGGCTTGCACTTCGGGCCTGCTACGATCCGAGAAGAGACGATCTCCGGTTAAGGTTGGCCATGAAGGGCGGCGAGGACGAGCGTGCCGAGGCTTTCGATCGCCTGCGCCGGGATTACCCTGTGCGTCGGGAATGCTCCAGCCTGAAGATCCAGTTAAAAGGCACCAGCAAATCCTTGCAGGACAGCTTCCGGGCGATGGGGTTCAAGCTCAAGATATAACCGGAAACCGTCGTCGGTGATAACAGCAAGGGGCGCTTCGGCGCCCCTTGTTGGTTATGGCAGGTAAGCTCAGAGTTTGGCGTTCTGGAGTGCCGCGATGCGATCCTCCAGGGGCGGATGGGTCATGAACAGTGCTGAAAGTCCGGCACGGGCGCCGCGATTGATTCCGAAGGCCTGCAGGGTGTCCGGCATCTGGTCCGGCACTTCGCTTTCCTGCTTCAGCCGGGCCAGGGCATTGATCATAGCGCCTCGGCCGGCCAGCTGTGCGCCAGCGATATCGGCCCGGAATTCCCGGCGACGAGAGAACCAGAACACAATGGTGCTGGCCAGAATGCCGAGCACAATTTCCGCCACAATACTCACCACAAAAAAACCGATGCCGTGACCACTTTCGTTCTTGAAGACCACCCGGTCCACGAACGAACCAATGACCCGGGATGCAAAAATGACGAAGGTGTTTACCACGCCCTGTATCAGGGTCAGGGTGACCATGTCACCATTGGCCACGTGACCGATTTCGTGGCCAAGTACCGCGCGGATCTCGTCTTTGTTGAATCGGTGCAGCAGGCCTTCACTGACGGCAACCAGTGAGTCGTTTTTGTTCCAGCCGGTGGCAAAGGCATTGGATTGGGAGGCTGGAAAAATGGCAACTTCCGGCATGCCGATACCGGCATTCTTCGCCAGTTCGGCTACGGTATCGACGAGCCAGCGTTCCGCCGGCGTACGGGGGGAATCGATTACCCGGGCCTTGGTACTCCATTTTGCCATGGGCTTGGAGATCAGCAGGGAAATGAACGCACCGGCAAAACCGAACACAGCCGCGAATATCAGCAGTGAGCTGTAGTTGATCCCCTGCTGGGACAGGTAACTGTCCACGCCCAGTAGTCGCAGGGTGAAGCTCGCAACCAGAATGACAGCCAGGTTGGTGGCCAGAAACAACAAAATGCGCATAGGTTCTTCCTGTATGGGTTACGCTGACAGTTGTTGGCTTTCTGACCGTTATATGCGGCTTGGGTTCATCGCTTCAAGAGTCTTAACTTGATTTAATGAACGGTGCTCTGTGCGCTGTCCGTGAAGAAAGCAGACTGGACTGCCAGGCTGATCCTGCTTGAACTGCCGCTTTTCAGGGCGCTGCGCAGCAGATGAATATAGGTGGACAGATCTTTTTGTACCGAAGGGGGCAGTGCCTGATCGGGATGCCGGCTATCGAGTTTGTTGATCAGGGCCTGCGGGGCCGGCGCACTCAGGCGAATAAATGCAGTGCGTGACAGCACGGCCTGGTCGAGCGCCTCCTGGCGGATGGTGTCGACATAACGCAAAAGCCCTTCTTCCGACAGCCAGAGCAGGGCCCCGAAGCAGGCCATGTGCCGCTTACTGTGAAGCCCGAATTCGTCAGGGTCATCCGGCCCGGCGATGTCCTCCACAAACAGGTTAATGCGCCGGGGGAAGGCAGCGTAGAGCTGCACCAGGGCGACGGCAACGTCCTTGTAAAACTCCTCCACGTGAATGTCGGCCATGTCAGCTCCGTTTACTGGCGGTAGTGCTCCAGGAAGTTGCCCAGCCGGCCCATGGCATCTGCCAGGGTATCCTTTCTTGGCAGGAAGACCACCCGGAGGTGTTGCTTGTCATCGATGTTGAAGGCCGAGCCCTGGACCAGCAGAATCTTCTCCTGCAGCAACAGGTCCAGGACCAGTTTCTCATCGTTCACGACCGGGAAATGTTTCGGGTCAAGTCGCGGGAACAGATAAAGCGCTCCCTGAGGTTTCACGCAGCTGACGCCGGGAATGTCGTTAAGCATTCGCCAGGCCGTTTCTCTCTGCTCATAAAGCCGCCCACCGGGCGCTACCAGATCGTTGATCGACTGGTATCCGCCCAGGGCCGTCTGAATAGCCAGTTGTGCGGGTACGTTGGCACACAGGCGCATGTTGGACAGCATCTCGATACCTTCGATGAGATCCTTGGCGCGATGTTTGGCGCCGCTGATGATCATCCAGCCGGAACGGTACCCTGCTGCCCGGTAGTTCTTGGACAGACCGTTGTAAGTGAAGAACAGCACGTCTTCGGCCAGTGAGGCAATAGAGGTATGCACTGTACCGTCGTAAAGAATTTTGTCGTAGATTTCATCCGCCAGAATGGTCAGATTGTGTTGTCTGGCGAGCTCGATCACCTGGTGTAGCAGTTCTTCGGAATACACCGCTCCGGTTGGGTTGTTCGGGTTGATCAGCACAATGGCTTTGGTGCGGCGGGTGATCTTCTTTTTTATGTCTTCAATGTCCGGAAACCAGTTCTGTTGCTCATCGCAGCGATAATGGACCGGTTTGCCGCTGGAAAGCGTTACCGCAGCTGTCCACAAAGGGTAGTCGGGAGCCGGGATCAACACTTCATCCCCGGTATTGAGCAGGGCTTGCATGGACATCACAATCAGCTCGCTCACGCCGTTGCCCAGGTAGATGTCGTCAATGTCCACCTTGGCAATACCGCGCTGCTGGCAATAGTGCATCACAGCCTTACGGGCTGAAAAAAGACCCTTTGATTCCACATAGCCTTGCGCCTGAGGCATGTTGTAAATCACATCCTGCTGAATCTCTTCCGGTACATCCAGTTCGAAAGCGGCCGGATTACCGATATTCAGCTTCAGAACACGGTGGCCTTCCTCTTCCAGTCGTCTCGCCTCACGCAGAACCACGCCACGGATTTCATAACACACGTTGTCGAGCTTGGCGGATTTGAAGAAATTCTGCATGGCGTACTGGTGTCCTTAACAAAGGGTCTGAGAGAGTTCCCGGATAACGCAAGCCACCTATTCTAGCGGAGTGATGCACTTCGGTAACAGGGGCAAAAGTGTTCAATTGTGGCGAATTGCAGACAGTTTACGCAGAGGCTTTAAAGTGATCTCTTTCTTGATGGCCCGAAATGAGCGATTACAAGTATGGTTTCTGGCAATTAAATTGTGCACAATCTGTTTCACATTGCATTCAAGCGAAGGAGAACAAGCATGGCTGATGAGTCGGTTTACGATTTCAGTGCCAGGGACATCAAGGGCAACGAAGTGTCTATGGCTGACTATCGAGGCAAGGTGCTTCTGATCGTCAACACCGCATCCAAGTGCGGCTTTACCCCCCAATTTGAAGGCTTGCAGACGTTGCATAAAGAGCTGGGAGGGAAGGGGTTCGAGGTTCTTGGTTTTCCCTGTAACCAGTTCATGAATCAGGACCCGGGTAATGATGACTCGATCAGTCAGTTTTGCTCGCTGAACTATGGCGTGGACTTTCCTATGTTCGCCAAGGTGGAAGTAAATGGTGAGGGCACCCATCCGTTGTACCGCTTCCTGAAGAAGCAGGCGAAAGGGTTGATGGGTACTGAAAAGGTTAAGTGGAACTTTACCAAATTCCTGGTCGACAGTGAGGGCCGCGTGGTTCGCCGCTATGCGCCTACCGCAAAGCCTGCAGACATCCGGGCCGATATTGAGAAACTGCTCTGATATGGCGCCAGAAGAACAGCTGTTGGCGCTGGATAACCAGATCTGTTTTGCCCTCTACGCAGCCAACCGGGCGGTGACCGCACGTTACCGTCCGCTGCTTGGTGAGTTGGGGCTGACCTATCCCCAGTACCTGGTCATGCTGGTTCTGTGGGAGCAGGATCGAGCAGGTATTGCGCCCAAAGTGTCGGAGCTTGGCCAGCGACTGCGGTTGGATTCAGGTACGTTGACGCCGTTGCTGAAGCGACTGGAGGAGCATGGGTTGATTGTGCGAACTCGCAGCGCCGAGGACGAGAGGGTGGTCAGAGCTGAGTTGACCGAGGCAGGACAACGACTCCGAACCAGGGCATTGAGTGTGCCAGGGCAGCTAATGTGCGGGTTGAATGTGGAACCAAAGCGTCTGGTAGCGCTCAGGCAGGAGCTCAGGAGTCTGCTTGAGGCTCTTGAGGGCGCGCAGCCCAGCGGGCAATAACGGCTTTCAGCTCCTCCCGGTTATAGGGTTTGGTGATGTAGTCGTTCATGCCGGATGCCAGGCAGTCTTCCCGGTCGCCCTGCATCACATTGGCGGTGACCGCAATCACTGGAAGGGTCTGCCAGGTCGGGTTCTGGCGAATGGCGCGGGTGGCTTCATAACCGTCCATGACAGGCATCTGACAATCCATAAGGACCAGGTCGTAATCTTTGTTCTGAAGCGCTTCAATTGCTCGCTGGCCATTCTCCGCATGATCAACCTGGTGCCCCAGCTTTTTCAGAAGGCTGCTGGCTACCAGTTGATTTACCTGATTGTCTTCCACCAGCAGAATTGAAAGCGGTCCCACCTGATCCACCGCCTCGCCGAGCGCGGGTCGTTGCCGTGACTGCTGCTCGGTGTTCAGACCGGCAGCAGTGCACAGGCAACGGAACAGATCGTCTCTTCGCAGGGGCAGAGCCAGAACGCAGTGTCTGGCATGCTCAGCTTGGGCGGTACCGGTATGGTCAGCCAGGACAACACCCTGGCCTTTCCATCCTGTCAGAAAGGCGGTGGATTCCGAGGCGTTGTCGCCAACAGCCACCAGCAGAATACCCTCGGGGTGACGGCTGGCGCTTCGGACCGGGATGGCCCACGCCCTGAGCTGGGATTCCAGTGCCAGACGGTGAACGTTAGCCTGGGGAATGGCCATGGCGATTCCGGTACTTCTCAGTTGTTCAAGTGCCGCTGCTGGCGGAGTTTGGGGAGCCTGTTCGTGGACCGGCAGGGGGAGGGTGACGGTGAAGTGGGTGCCGCTACCTTCGCTGGAATCGACCAGAATCCGGCCGTGCATGCGTTCAATGAGTTGCCTGCAGAGCGTCAGACCAAGGCCGGTCCCGCCGTAGAGGCGGGTGGTGTCTGAGTCCGCCTGGGAAAAAGGCGAGAAGATCCTGTGCAGGCCTTTCCGCGACATGCCAATCCCGGTGTCGATCACTTCCATTCGAAGGCTGCCGGCCGAATAGGTGGTCCTGACCCTGACCAGGCCCCGGTCGGTAAACTTGATGGCATTGCTCAGCAGGTTGTTGAGAATCTGCCGGGTGCGGGTAGGGTCGCCCAAAAAGCTCTCGGGCAGGTCAGGATCGGTCTCGTTAACCAGGTCAATGCGTTTGCGGCGGGCCTGCTGGGCGTGGAGCGTGGCGCATTCCTCGATCAGTCCGCGCACACTGAAAGGTATGTTTTCCAGGCTCAGTTTGCCTGCCTCTACCTTGGAAATGTCGAGGATGTCATTGAGCAGGCCCAGCAGGCTTTCGCCGGCTTTCAGGGCAATGTCGATGCGGTTGCGCTGGCCGGGGTCTTTCTCGCTTTCGAGGGCCAGGCCCAGCATGCCCAGTACGCCATTGAGCGGTGTGCGTATTTCATGGCTCATACTGGCCAGAAAGTTGGCCCGGGCCCGGGCTCGGCGAACTGCATCTTCCTTGGCTTTGACCAGAGCTCTGTTGCCTCGCTGCAAGGCCTCGTTCTTTTCCGAGATTTCACGCGTTCGGTCGTCCACTTCCCGCTCAAGCTGGCTGGAGTAGTTTTTCATGGTACTTTCGGCAGTGCGCAGTCGTGCCACACTGTTTTCCATGTTTTCGAGATGCTGATTGATAATCCCGACCATGGTGCCGATTTCGTCGCTCTGGTGGTTTTCCGGTACCGGTAGTCGCACCTTCTCTGGCGAGGTGGCTTTTACCTGGCTGAGCGCGTTGATCAGGCCGACCATAGGCCGGGTCAGCACGAAGTAGAATATCGCCAGCAGGGCAATGGACAACACCAGACTTTTGAGCAAGCCGATCAGTAGGGTATTACCCGCGCGGCCGAGGAACTGAATGCCGTAATGATAGGTGTCGATGGTGAGGATCAGGTGGCCCAGGGGCAGATCTGCCAGCTGCGGGACTTGCAGCACCTCATCGAAAACGCGGCTTGGCCCGAACAGAACGTCGCTCATCCATCGGTAGGGTGATTCCGGGCTGCTCTGGCTGGCAGCGGACATTGTCTGTCCATCGCCGTCGATGATGCGTGCATCGATGGTAGCGGGGTGCCGCAGCAGGCCATCAAGCAGCTCATCCGCCAGGCGAATATCAATGTTGTAGGCGATCTGTGAGGCAGGGCTGTGGCTGATTTCCATCAGAGCCCGGATTTCCTGCTCCATGGACTCCCGGGCGGTAAAGTAGTCGAGGGTTATCTGGATCAGATTGAGAAACAGTCCCAGGGCCATAGCCACCAGTACGGTGTCTCGGGTGAGGCGGTAGGAAAGCCGTTGCCTTAAGCTGCTAAACACTGTGAATCGTCATCCCTGAATCGGCTCGAGTGCTGGGTGTTAATCGTCGTAATCGGCCCGTTTCTTCCAGGAGTCGTCATCCTGAAGAAAGTGATCCCACTCGCGGTCCAGCTTGGAATGGCCCTGAGCCTCGGTATTGCCGTCCGTCATGCTGGCCTCGAGCTCCTTGATTCGGGTTCTGAAGCTTTTGACTGCTCTCATCGCCAGAGGATTGTCTTTGGATTTGCCCATTTCGGTGCTGGCCATATGGTACGCGTGGATGGCCTTGCGGATCTCGTTCTGCCTGATGTAATCCCGGGCCTGGAATACGTGCAGATCGGCGTGAGTTTTGTGCACGAGAAACAGCACATACTTGAGATTTTGCTTGGCAGTGGCTGCGTCGATACGTCCGTTCTTGTGCATGCCTTCTATCAGTTTGAAAAGGCTTTGAAGGAGTTCCTTTACGTAACTGGATTTCTCGGGCGAATCGATTTTAACCGGCGGCCGGTTGTCGGTTTTCTCGACGACCTGTTTGCGGGTCTGCTTCACCGCTTCCAGCCACTGGGCGACGGGCTGGTCTGATTTCAATGCGGTCAGCTCGTGGCAGGCGTCTTCCATCTGTTTCAGCAACAACAGCTTGAGGTCTGTGTTCAGGTACTGTCCCGGAATTTCGGTGAGCAACCTGAATGCCCGGTTATAGATGTCTTGCTGGGCCGTGGTTTTCCGGCTGCGCTCTATCCGGGCTTTTTCGCGCATCTGGCTGATCACGATGATCGCCAGGGAAACGGCAACAATGGCCGCGAGTAACAGCACTATGGTCGTGGCTTCCATCGTGTCGGTCTGACTCCGGATATGAGTGAGCGGCTAGTTTGTTAAGAGCTGATCGCCGAACTTTGATGTTATTGGGTAACGTTCTGAAAGCCTAGCAGAAATCTGGCAACTCGTCCGTTTCCGGTTGTAAATGGTCAGCTTCTATATTCATTTCATGAATTGTAGGTTTTCTGTATATTGAGCGGGTGAATGCCTGCCGCAGCCGATTCAATTCGTTTCCGAGCCTGAAGGAGCTCCAGATGGACATTTCCCGCGTTGATTTGAACTTACTGGTCTATCTGGATGTGCTGCTTCGGGAGCGTAACGTCACCAAGGCGGCCAACCATCTCGGTATTACCCAGCCGGCCATGAGCAATGGCCTTCGCCGGTTGCGGGACCTGTTTTCCGATCCGCTGCTGGTCCGCACCAGCGAGGGCATGACTGCCACCGAGCGGGCCAGGGAATTACAGCCGTTAGTGCGGGGCATCCTTTCCGATATTGAGCAGGCCGTGCAGGAAAAAACGCCGTTTGCGGCCCAGGAAAGCCAGCGGGTTTTCCGGATCATGGCCAGTGATTACGCCGAATCCTGCCTGATGCCACGGGTGCTCCGGCGTATTCGACAGGAGGCGCCCCATGTCACGCTGGACGTGCTCACTCCGAGCGACGTCAGCTTTCTGGATGTGGAACAGGGCAGGCTCGACATGGCAATCAACCGGTTCGACAAGATTCCTCAGTCGTTTCACCAGAAAACACTGTGGATCGAATATTTTGCCTGCCTGATGAACGCACGTAATCCCATCCTCAAGGAACCGTTCACGCTGGACACATACCTGGATGCCAGCCATATCTGGGTCAGCAAGACCGGCTTTGGCGTAGGCGTGGGGGTGAACCCCAAAGACGTGCAGCGGCTTGGGTGGGTGGATGAAGCGCTTGGTCGAATGAGCCGTAAACGACAGATATCGGTGTTTACCCGTCATTACCAGGTGGCGATGCTGCTGGCGGAACAGCACGATCTGATTGCCACTCTGCCGTCCCGGGCCGCCTGGCTACAGAAGGACAACCCTAACCTGGTGGTTAAAGTCCCGCCGTTTGAGATTCCGCCGTTTGAGCTGAAAATGGCGTGGAGCCCTTTGTTGCAGCACAACTCGGATCATCAGTGGCTGCGAAAGCTCATTGCAGAAGTGGCAGAGGAAGTTGATGAGGAGTTTGCACCTTTTGGAGCCCAATTTGAATCTCCGCAGGTGCTTCAAGGGCTGCATTCAGAGCGGTAGCTCTCGCAATTCCAGTGAAGGGCGGGCGGCGTCCCACATGCGCTGGAAGGCTTCGGCCTTGAGCTTGACCCGTCCACCCGCGGCAAAATTGGCGAACCCCTCAGGCTTGCTGAAATCGTGCCGGCACAGAATGCCTTCTCGGTCGGCAAGCAAGAATGGCTGGTCTTCAGTCGGGTAGTCCGGGTTCACCAGCCTCAGTTCAATGCGACTGGTCAGACGGCGCATCAACTCTACCAACTGGTGCCGTCTCTGTACCAACGGTTTGTCATCGTGAATCAGCAGTCTGACATCGCTCAACCGATGCCTGCGGGCAACGGCTGATATCAGCTCCCGCAGTTGGTGTCGGTCATACAGGTCATGATCAAGAATCCGGTCATAGAGCCAGAGGCGCTGGCCGGCCTGACCGACTAACGAATCCATAAGCCCGAGCATGGGCGCTTCGTGGTCAAACAGCCAGCTTTCAGCGTCTGTGCCGAGGATCAGAGGTTGTTGCCGTCGAGTGATCGCTTCGTGGGCCAGTGCCGGTGCCAGACAGCGCATGTCCAGGTGTGGGATACCGGCATCGTCGTAGGGCTCCGAGCAAATGTGAAAGCCACAGCGCTGGTAGAATCCAGTGGCGTGTTGTTGCGCTGAAAGTCGGAGCTCCTGGAAACGCCCTGCTGACTCATTAAGCAGGTGGCGTAATAACGCCTCGCCGACGCCTTTGCCCCGGTATTCCGGAAGCACGGCCATCCGGCCAATATATCCGGTTTCCTCCAGGCTGGAGAACAGGCGGGCGGTGGCAGCGGGCGTGTTGTTTCGGTCTACAGCGAGGTAGTGATCCGCGATCTCATCGGTATCATCCCACTCCAGTTCTGGCGGCACCTTCTGCTCATCAATAAACACCCGCTGACGGATGTCTCGGATGGACTCGGGGGCCAGTTGCCAGCTGTATTTTCGAAATCTCGGAGTCATGGCTTACTCGAAATAGACCGAACCCTGATTGTAAAGCGTGGTCAGCAGGCCGAGCAGGGCATCATCGCCGGCAAATTCCGCCAGGGCTGACATGTCGATGCGGGCACCGGCACAGAGCAGGGGTGCGAGTGGCTGTGCATCGCCTTTCAGAATGTACTGCTCGCCATCGACAAACAGGGCGGTTTCATTGCCCAGTTGATGATAGGCGAAACGCGAACCTTCGTTCCAGCGCAGTTGTTCTCCCGCGCGGATGGCTTCGGCAAGATCTTCAGCGGCCGCGGGTTCTTCAGCCGGTACCACGATGTCGAGACTCTTGGGTGCCGTTGCGAACTGACCAAACCATAAGGCCAGGTTGCGGCGGTCACCCAGTTGTTCCCGAATCACGCCGTCCAGCCGGTCGATCACCTCCGGAGCAATGGTGCCCGGGTTGCTCTGTACCTGGAGGTCTGGATCATCCAGGTGTTCGGACGCCTTCTCTTTTTGGCTGAGGAAATCGGTAAAACTGGTCAGGATGTCATCAATCGTCGGCGCGCGGAAACCGATCGACAGGGTGATACAGTCGTCTTCAGCTACACCGTGATGGCCAATGCCGGGTGGCAGGTAAAGCATGTCGCCCGGGGCCAGTGTCACGGTCTCTTCACCGTCCCAGCTACTCAAAATACGCAGGGGGGTGCCATCCACCCTGGGTGAACTGTGATCACAATGCCCACCGAAGGTCCACCGCCGGTGCCCCTGTGCCTGCAGCAGGAACACGTCGTACATGTCGTAGTGGGGGCCCACACTGCCGCCTTTGGGCGCGTAACTGGCCATAATGTCATCCAGTCGCCAGTTCGGGATAAAACGGAACTGCTCCAGCAGGTCGGCAACGTCAGGAACCCAATGGTCAAGGCCCTGTACCAACAGGGTCCAGTCCTGTTCCGGTAACTCACTGAAACGCTCCGGCGTGAACGGGCCGTTATGCAGCTGCCAGGGTTTGCCGGCGTCATCTTCTATGATGATGCGGGACTCCACCGCTTCCTCGCAGGCCAGCCCTGCCAGTTCGTCCGGACTGACCGGGCACTGGAAACCGGGAAATGCCTGACGGATGACCAGAGGCTTTTTCTGCCAGTAGTCCCGCAGAAATTCAGAAGCTGTCAGTCCGCCAAGCATGTCCATGGTGTTGCTCCAGTTCAGATGTTGCCGGCCTGTTCGACGGCATTGCCAATGTAGGTGTCCGGCGTCAGGGCACGCAGTTCGGCCTTGGCTGCTTCCGGAATCTCCAGCGTTTCAACGAAATTCTTGATGACTTCCGCGCTCATGGTCTTGCCGCGGGTCAAGTCCTTGAGTTTTTCGTATGGCTTTTCGATGTTGTAGCGGCGCATCACGGTCTGGATCGGCTCGGCCAGTACTTCCCAGGCGTTGTTCAGGTCTTCGTTCAGGCGGGCCGGGTTGATTTCCAGCTTGCCCAGGCCTTTCAGGGAG
>Ga0209075_1001815_pt1 | contig 19666 bp, 18 predicted proteins | sample Stecom2011_FD_187523 | JGI IMG/M metagenome (GOLD analysis project Ga0209075, IMG submission 187523) | Agricultural soil microbial communities from Utah to study Nitrogen management - Steer compost 2011 (SPAdes) (version 2) | ecosystem: Environmental > Terrestrial > Soil > Agricultural land...
TTCTACGATGTCGTCTAGAGAAATAACACTGGTTATTAGTTTTTCTACTGGTAATCTTCCGCTACTGATTAAAGCAATAACCTGAGGGAAAATGTTGCGATAGGCAGCCGTTCCTATTATTGTCAATTCTCTCAGCGTTTGATTTAAGGCATCGTGGGTTACTTTTTTGCCAAAAAGGGCCACTAAAACGGCAGTCCCTCCATTGCGAAGACTATCTATTCCAGTATCAAAAGAAGCTTGGGCTCCGGCTGCATCTATAAAAATATCAACTCCATTGCCTGTCATCTCCCTGATTTTTTGAGGAATATCCTTGTTTCTCGCGTCAAAAGTGTGAGTAGCTCCAACTTCTTTAGCCTTTTTTAATCTATTTTCTGAAAGGTCCGACACAAAAATCTGGGATGCTCCAGTAGCCACCGCCACCTGTACCGTTAGTAGCCCAATAGGGCCTGCCCCAGCTATCAATACTGTGTCTCCCAATTTCATTCCACTTCGTTGGACTGCGTATGCTGCAACAGCGGCGGGCTCTACAATAGCTCCCTGCTCAAAAGTCATAGTATCGGGCATTTTATGCACCATATAGTCTTCTACCACCACGTATTTGGCAAAACCCCCGTTGGAAGTCAACCCAACAAACCCAAGTGGTTCTGAAAGGTTGTATTCTCCAGTGGTGATAAAAGGACTTTCAGGGTTTTTAAAAATCGGTTCCACTGTTACCCGATCTCCTTTTTTAATGTTTTTTACCTTTTTCCCAACCTCTTCAACTATTCCCGAAAATTCGTGTCCAAGCGTAGTTGTTCCTTGGTGCCCGTTGAGCGGGTATGGCTTGTCAACCGGAATTAGCTGCGGACCGTTGGTGTATTCGTGCAGATCCGACCCGCATATACCAGTGAATTTTACAGCAATCTTTACCTGATTGTCGTTGGGAGCTGGAACTGAAGTTTCCTCTACTCTAATATCTTTCGCTGCGTGCCAGCGAGCTGCTTTCATTGTTTTCATGTTTGTCTTCTTTTTAATTAAGTTAATGCCCTCAATCAAAGAATTCAAATTTGATCTCCATGGGCATAAAATGGAGACCTTTGAAATTGGTTGTCACCCTTATTTGATGCTTGACATGGGGTGGAATAATATGCCCTTCACCTTGTTTTAAAACGATATCCTCGTCATTCATGTGAAGGATACATTCCCCTTCATGAATAAAAAGTATGGATTCTACATCGGCGAGATGCTTGGGCAATAAATCGCCTGCCTTGGCCTGCATCTGTTTGGCTACCAACTTTTTTCCCAAAGCAATATTGCTCACGTTCGGTTTGGTTATCTTTTCCATTTATCTTTTGTTATAAGAATTTATTTCTTTGGCAATTTTGGTTCTCCCAAATGTAAATTTGGAAATTCCCCTTGAGTGCCTCAATTTTGGAACACTATTTTTCCGTCTTTCTTTAAGGTATAGCTATCGCCTTTGCCGCTTAGTGCATACTGGTCGTTATTGTACCAGATCCCGGAAGCTGGCTTTTTTTCAACCAAATCGATCTGTTCCCCTCCGTTTAAGTAGGCTTTTACCGTGCCTTCGGTGTTGTTGAAGGTCATATAGAGCACATCACCCTTTTTATTCTTCGCCTCAATGTTCTGAATGTCGTCCATATGCTCAAAAATAACGGTTCCGTCCTTGGTAAGTTGGATGTCGTTTCCTTTGCCCCTCAATTCATACAGATCGTTTTTGTACCATATTCCAGAGGCGGCTCTTTCTGTTTTCATTTCGATAGTTTCCCCTTGAAAATTTAAGGTCGCCGTTCCTTTTGTGTTGTTAAACCTCATTTTCAATTCTTTGCCATCCTTATCGGTTAGGCTAGAGGTTACAATATCGTCTGAAGGGTCTTCTGCGCTTTCGGCAGTAATTATCTCTGTGTTTTCATCCTTTGGCTTATCCTTGCAGGCGCTTAGGAATAGCGTGCTTAGCAAGGCCAGTATCAGTATTCTTGATTTTGTTTTCATAGTATGATTTTTTTTTTAATGGAGTATTAAACTACCATTAACTTCCCAATGGAATTATTTTGATCTTAAATTCTATATCAGGTATTTCACTTTACTTCTTCCGAGGTGGCAAACTCCTCCATTTTAGTGATCAAATCGTTTTTCACCGTGTATATCTGAACCCATTTTTGCTTTAATTCCCTTCCGGAACGTTTTACTCTCTGATGCTCCTCGCCCAGTACTACCACCATATTTCCTTCCACAATAAATTTGCGGGTCTCAAATTTTATGATTTCGGTGCTTTCGAGAATGTTGGTGAAAAATGTGCGCACTCCTTCCTTTTTTTCAAAAGTTCCTGGAGGAATAATCTGCGTTCCGTGGTAGATCCAAAAGGTGTCCTCGGAAACAGTTTCTACCAATTTTTCCACATCGCCATTTCTAAAGGCCGCGAACATCCTATCTACTACTGTTTTTGCTGAGTTTTTCATCATTTTTAGATTTAAAGGTCAATAATTCACTGGGATCGACACAATAAGCTGATCGCTATCTTATTTTTATAAATACTTCTTACAACTACAGCAATTTTGTGCTTTTTCATAAATTGGATTTTAGATTTTTTTTAATTTTTTATAAAAAATGATCGGTCAGTACCCGGTAGTAAGTTTTACACTATACACTTGTAATTTGTAAGCAGTAATGGGTCCTAAACAATACATTCTTGCCGCAACCCAAGCAGCTCTGCACGGTAGAGTTTTCAATTTGCCCCGAAAACTCAAACCAAAAAAAGGGGCTGGTACTCGCCCCGACCATTCCGCCTTTCGGCTTAATCCTTTAACTCTGTGAGCCAATTAATTTCCTGAATCTTGCTATCAATTTCTCTAAAAGCTCTTCCAGTTTGATCCATTTCAATTTGTAATTTTTTAATATCAATAGTCGTTTTAAGATCAGTATCGCCGCTATTGTCTATTTGTGCGGCGTACCTTATATTTCTTAGTTTTTCAGAAAGCATTTTTAAGGAGTCCCTTTTAGCAAGTGCTTCCATTAGAGAACCTTCCCCTTCAACCTGGGTTTCATTATTGGTTTTATTAATTCTTATGATTATGGATTCTAAATCCCCGATTGTCTTTCTCAGTTGAGCAAGTAATTTGTCTGGATCTTCTTGCGGCAGTTTGTCGTCAGACACAATTAACACAGGCCTAATTCTATTTTGAAGATGTTCAATTTTCTTCATGAGATCGGCTCTTAATAGTAGCCCTTCAGCAAGTTTGATCTTTTGGTTTTTTATCGACAGTTTTGACATTTAAATTTTTTTATTTTTATTAAAAAGCAATGGGTTTCCAGAGATTATAATGCATTAAAACCACAAAATGACTGTAAATTATAGGTGGGCCCAACGCTTCCGATAATTATTGGATAAATAAATAAATAATCTGGGGATGGCAAGTAATAATTATAGTGGCAACCATAGTTGATTGCCCTAAATATACGGTTCTTCACCTACAGGGACAATCATTTGTGAATTCCTTAGTAATTTTTCATAAACCTATGGGGCTCGGTGACTATTTATCGTCAAAGCCGATTAGTAAAAGGGGGCAACACAATTTCCAAAACTTGTTAAATGACTTTCATTTGTATTAATAGAAGTTAAGCCCATTATGCAACCTCTATGCTGTCACTATAAATTCTTGATTTTCACTTTAAAAAAATATTATGGTGCTGCGGATAATATTTTTTAGTGGCCGGACTTCGTCGATTTCCATGCTCTTTATAAGATTGAAATGGTTAATTATTTTAGAAGAAGATTGCTAACTGGGAGGGGTTGTAAAAAGGAAAATTCTTACAGGAATTTAAAAATGAGAGGGAAAATTGTGTAGTTGACCGATAAACTGTAACCGTTTGGCTAAAATCACATTTCTTTTGTTTTTAAAGAAACCGCTTTTCTAGCTTTTCTCTATCTTTATAGTATCAATTAGCGGTTATTATGGTTTAATAATGGTGAAAGATGGTTCCTCTTCTAAAATAACTCAATTTTTTATTTATCCCCTAAAATAGTGCCGTTACATCCCCACGCAATGTCAGTATTGAATTGAATTCCTATTCGTTATATTTTAAGAAAACACCAAACAAACCACTTAGTATTTTAAAGTTTCGTCTGATTCATAATCATTTCAAACATTTAATGTTATGGATTATATATCCTTTTTGTTTTCCGATATTTATTATTTGGGGATTTTCGCTGTAATAATTTCATTTATTTTGGCTGTAAATATGTTTCCTGCAATTATTTTCCTTGCCAAGGAAAAAGATCTTATGGCCGTTCCTGAAACTCGGAGCACGCATTCCATAAAGACCCCCAACTTGGGTGGCGTGGGGATTTTCATAGCATTTTCCCTGTCAATAATGATATTGGGCGGATTAACCAACTTTGGGCAACTTCAATTGGGACAGCTTTTGCTGTTGTTGGCCGCTATTACTATAATGTTCTTTTTAGGAGTGAAAGATGACTTAATAGGAATATCTCCCAAGAAGAAATTTGTAGGACAAGCCATGGCTTCAATTATTGTTATTCTTTTGAAAGATGTGAGAATTCATAATTTGGATGGCCTGTTTGGAATTGGTGAGCTTCCCTATGTAATCTCAGTTTTGGTCACCTTACTCGTTTTCATTTTTATAATTAATGCCTTCAATCTTATAGATGGTATAGACGGTTTAGCTGGTTCAATCGCAATTATAGCAAGCACCATATTTGGGTTTTTCTTTATGCTTCATGGCAATTATCTTTTAATGTTGGTATCTTTTATATTGGTAGGCGCCTTATTAGCATTTCTGAAGTTTAATTTTTCTGAAAAGAATAAATTATTTATGGGAGATTCAGGCTCTTTGTTTATTGGGTTTTTATTAGTCTATCAAAGTATCAGCTTTATGGGAATGAATACTACTGAAACTCTTTGGTTCACCTTGCCCAACAAAGCCGTATTGGTTATGGCAATTTTAGCGCTTCCAATTTTGGATACTCTTCGCGTTTTTATTATTAGAATTAGTCAGAAACGCAGTCCCTTTAGTGCAGACAGAAACCATATACATCACCGTTTAATGAATCTTGGGCTCTCACACAAACAATGCACTCTAACCTTAGCGCTGGCCAATATATTAGTTATAGTGGTGGCTTTTTTCATTAGAAAAATTGAGATAAACATACAGTTTTTTATAATTGTTACATTGGTATCAATGTTGGGTATGTTGCCATTCTTATTAGCACGCGAACAAGGCAGAATAAAACTGCATGCGCCCAAGCTAAAAAAGGCATAATATTCAGAATGATATTGAGGAAACTTCTCTGAGGACCAGACAAATCAAACACTAACTTTAATTAAGATTACCTTGAACTATTATTAAAAGTTAAATTTAGTCTCTACATTTAATCCTTAATTTCTAAGTAAATATTTTGAAAGATAAAGTAGCATTTATTACAGGAGCAACAGGACAGGATGGTGCATATTTAAGTGAACTTCTATTGAAAAAAGGATATATAGTTCACGGCCTAAAAAGACGGTCATCATTATTGAATACCGAAAGAGTAGATCATTTATACCAACATCCACAAATCAAGCACCGTAATTTTATTTTGCATTATGGCGATATGACCGACAGTACAAACCTTATACGTCTTATCCAATCAATCCAACCAGACGAAATTTACAATCTAGCAGCCATGAGCCATGTACAAGTTTCCTTTGAGGTGCCTGAATATACCGCAAATGCGGATGGCATTGGAACCTTAAGAATTTTGGACGCTGTAAGATTACTTGGAATGGAAAAGAAAACACGTATCTACCAGGCCTCCACTTCTGAATTATATGGCAAGGTACAAGAGGTGCCCCAGTCGGAAACCACCCCTTTTTATCCCCGTAGTCCCTATGCAGTGGCAAAAATGTATGCGTATTGGATCACGGTCAACTATCGCGAAGCCTATGGAATGTTCGCCTGCAATGGCATATTATTCAATCATGAGTCCCCAATCCGTGGCGAAACTTTTGTAACCCGTAAAATCACTCGGGCCGTTTCCCGTATTGCTTTGGGACTACAGGATGTGCTCTACTTGGGAAATCTTAACGCACAACGGGATTGGGGCCATGCCAAGGATTATGTGCAAATGATGTGGATGATCCTACAGACAGATGAACCCGAGGACTGGGTAATTGCAACCGGCAAAACTACGGCAGTTCGGGATTTTGTACGCATGGCTTTTGCCGAGATTGGGATTTATCTGGAATTTAAAGGAGAAGGTGAAAACGAAAAAGCTTTCATTAAGGAATGTAAGCATCCGGAGTACCAATTGCCTATTGGGAAGCAGGTGCTTGAAGTAGACCCCAAATACTTTAGACCTACAGAAGTTGATCAGCTAATCGGCGACCCCACAAAAGCCAAAACAAAATTAGGCTGGGAGGCAACCTATGATTTACCCATGATTATTAAAGAAATGATGGAAAGCGATATAAAGTTGATGAAAAAGGACGAATACCTCAAAAAAGGAGGATTCAACACTCTTAATTATTTTGAATAGGATGCAGAAGGATTCCAAAATCTATGTGGCGGGACATCGTGGAATGGTAGGATCTGCCGTATGGCGTGCGCTTTTGGTTGAGGGCTTTGAAAACCTTATTGGAAAAAGTAGCAATGAGCTCGACCTGAAAAATCAGGAATCGGTAAATACTTTTTTTTATAAAGAAAAGCCTCGTGTGGTTATTGATGCCGCCGCTAGAGTTGGTGGAATTTTGGCCAACAGTAATTTTCCGTATCCATTTTTGATGGAAAACCTTCAAATCCAAAATAATCTTATAGACGCAGCCCACCGAAATGATGTGCAAAAATTTATATTTCTAGGTAGTTCATGTATATATCCAAAACTAGCCCCACAGCCTCTAAAGGAAGAATATTTATTGACCGGCCCCTTGGAACCCACCAATGAATGGTACGCGATTGCGAAAATTGCCGGGGTAAAAGCGTGCGAGGCAATCAGAAAACAATTTGCAAAGGAATTTTTGAGTTTGATGCCCACCAACCTTTACGGACCTTTTGATAATTTCGACCTGGAAACGTCCCACGTGCTTCCCGCAATGATCCGAAAGTTTCACGAAGCCAAAAAGGATAACCACACAGATGTAATTTTATGGGGTAGTGGTAAGCCGATGCGCGAGTTTTTGCATGTGGACGATCTTGCAAAAGCGGTTGTGTTCTCAGTAAAAAATACATTGCCTGAACATTTGTACAATGTGGGAATTGGTTCTGATGTTACCATAAAACAATTGGCGGAAATTATACAAAAAACCGTTGGCCATAAAGGTAAAATAGTCTGGGATAGTTCAAAACCAGATGGTACACCCCGAAAGTTAATGGACAGTACGAAGCTCAATAAATTGGGTTGGAAACCATCGATAGAATTAAAGGACGGAATAGAAATTACCTATGATTGGTTTTTGAAGAATCAAGGCCACCTAAAGAAAGTGAAACTATAAATTTAAATCAGAATAGTAAAAACTATGTTAGAAAAACGGTCTGGATTATAACATTTATCCAGCCCAATTAAATAAAAGAGCCCGCTATAGCGAAGAAAAACAAGCTTTTGAATTAACAAAACAATTGTAGGATGAAAAACATGGCAAATAGATTATCCCCGTTAGAACGTATTACTATTGAGATTCCATCATTAAGAAATATTTCTGTAAAATCGTTAATGTTGGTTTTTATTCCAGCTATAATAATTCTCGTTGCGATTGAAATGATTAGCCAGATATATCAAGTGCCCATAAAAAAATTGACAAGTGATCCAGCTTTAATAGCAAATATTCCTCCGTTATATGGAGTGCTTTCGAATCTGGGCATTGTTTTATGGTGTGGTGCCATATTTAGTAGTGCTTTAGCGGCCATGGTACTTAGATCTATTGGGAAAAAACAGTTGTATTTATTCCTTCTTTATTCCTCTTTGTTATCAGCATATTTAATGCTTGATGATTTATTTCAATTTCATGAAAACCTGAGTTCAGTAATTGGATTGAATCAAAAAGTAGTTTATATATTTTTGGGGGCTGCGGTTATTACATATATCATCTATTTTAGAAAAACCCTGTTTCAAACAAATATTATTCTTCTTGTGATAGCTATTGCATTCCTCTCTCTGTCTGTTTTGGCAGACACAATTGTTTACAAAATTTATGGTAGCCAACTTGGTGATTGGCTTTACCTTATTGAGGATGGAGCTAAGTGGTTGGGTATCGTATTCTGGTCTTACTATTTTTTTTATACTTCTATTCAATTTATTTTAAAAAATACTGAGGCGCCGAGTTCCGCCAATTAGGTATTTGTTTATGACTTACTATTTAATTTTTACTTTATAATTGAAGGAATTAATAAATAAAATACAGTCCAAATTAGGGATTCATAGTACACGGACAAAAAATATAAGCAAGCATGTCTTGCTTTCAATTTTTTACAGGGGTGGCAGTATGATTGCAACTTTTTTATTGGTTCCCTTGACCATTAGGTTCTTAGATACTGAAAACTATGGGGTATGGCTTACTATAAGCTCCTTTATAGCTTGGTTTTCTTTTTTTGATATAGGCCTAGGAAATGGCCTTAGAAATAAATTCGCCGAAGCTACGGCTAAAGGAGATTTGGAATTGGCAAAAGGCTTTGTCAGTACGGCCTATTTTAGTCTTGGCCTTATTTGTTTGGGATTATTCTGTGTTACGGTATTGGGGAGTTTCTTTGTCGATTGGACAATTATCTTTAATGCTTCCGCCAGTTTAAAAGATCAATTGCAAATTTTGATGCCGATAGTATTTGGATGCCTGAGCTTACAGTTGACAGCAAAACTAATCGCCACCATTTATACCGCTGATCAGAAACCTTCAGTTGAAGGGAAAATTAGCTTTATCACTTCTGTTAGCTCATTGATTTTAATTTGGATACTCACACAAACAGCTAATAGCTCCTTATTAATTTTCGGATCATTATTCTCTCTTTTACCGGTATTAATACTAACACTTTTTAATGTCTATGCGTTTTCCAATAGATATAAAAAGTATAAACCCAATATATTATTATGGAAAAAAATATACTTCAATGAGATTTTTGGATTAGGGGCAACATTTTTTATTATTCAAAGTTCGGTAATCGTATTGTTTTCTACCGATAATTTCATTATTACACAATTATTTAATCCTCAGGAAGTTGTTCCCTATAACATAGCTCAAAAATATTTTAGTATTTCATTGATTGTCTTCAATATGATTTTGACCCCATATTGGTCAGGCTTTACGGATGCATATACAAAGAGGGATTTCTTGTGGATTAGGAGCTCAATGAAAAGTTTGAGCAAATTCTCATTTGGAAGCATGTTCCTAACGTTCTTGATGGTACTCCTGGCGCCTTTTTTCTACAAACTTTGGATTGGAGACCTCGTTTCTATCCCTTTTAATTTGACCTTAAGCATGGCAGGATTTTTTATTATATGTATCTTTTATTCACCATACAATGCATTTATTAATGGCCTGGGTAAAGTGCGCATACAAATGTTTACCTTAGTTGGAGCAGCGATTTTAAATATCCCCTTATCCATAATTCTAGTTAAATATACGCCCCTAGGAGTGGAAGGGGTTATCATAGCTACCATTTTATGTATTATTCCCCATGCTATTATTTGTCCGTTGCAGTATTCAAAATTAATTGGCAATCGGGCCCGTGGCCTTTGGAATAAATAAGATGCGCTAATTAAAATAACACTCTCAATATGGAATATTTGAACCTTAATCTTTTTATCTCCCCAAACAATATACTCTTTGATTATTAATTCGGATATAAATTATAAAACAGATACGATGAGAGTTTTGCACTTGTTTAATGAAATAAATTTTTCAGGAGCGGAACTGATGTATAGAGATGCTGCGGCCTATTTCCAGGAAAAAGGGGTCAAAATGTACGCCGTGGGCACGGCCAAGAATTTCGGTAATTTCATCGATAATTTTAGGGAAAAAGGAATATATACAGTCCATAAGCCATATAGAAGTAAATGCGTTCTTTCTAGGGCAGGGCTTTCATTCTATTGGTTTCTCTTTAAATTCCTTAAGCAAAATAAAATAGATGTGCTTCATATTCATAGAGACGATATCTATTTTGCCGCTGTAATCGCATATATATTAAGAGTTCGAAGCATAAAGACGCAACACGGGATCTTTTACAATAGAAAATTTACGCTTCCTATAGCAATAGCTCGAAGGAGGATTGTGAGAACTTTCTTTAAAACAGATTTTCATAGCATAGGCGAAAGTGTGCATAACCACGAATTGAAATATTATAAAAACCCATCTACGAAAATTAACAATTGGTATAATCCAAAAAGATTTTATGAGGGTACCGATTCCGAAAAAAGTGAACTCAAAAAGAAATTAAATATACCAAAAAATGTATTTGTGATTATATCAGTGGGAGGATGTGCCAAAGGAAAAAACCATCACGATGTCTTGAAGACTATTGCAATTTTAAAGGGAAAACTAAATATTTTGTATTTACATTTAGGGGAAGGAAAAACAAAATGTGAAGAGAAACAATTGGCAAATAATCTGGGCATTAATGAAATGGTAAGATTCGAAGGGAATAGGGACAATGTGAGAGATTATTTAATAGCCTCCGATGTCTTCGTTATGCCATCAAAATTTGAAGGCCTGGGCAATTCTTGCCTCGAAGCCATGGCCTGTGCAATTCCAGTTATTTTATACAATGTAGTAGGCTTAAGAGATCTTATTTCAAATGATGATAATGGATTTTTAATTGAATCAAATCCAAAAGAGCTTGCCCATAAAATTGTTTTATATTCAGATAGCGCCGAATTGAGAAAAGAAAAGGGATGTAATGCTTCCCTTTTCGTTAATAGAAATCACAGTATGCATACAAATGTCGATTTAATGTTGACATTTTATAGAAATGACTTGGCTAATAATCATGAAACTATTAAAAATCTGGTGAATGATTAAATGTTAGAGGGCTTTAAACCTATGAGGATACCAAAAAAAAAGATAACAGTTTACCTCTACACTTTCCTGTTAACTGCAATGAGTGGAAATCCTCTTTTCAGTATTTCGAGTGATACTTCAAAATACGTTTTTATTGCTTTCGTTCTCCTGCTTGTGGCAAAACACCACACCTATTTCAACATAAATAAAGGGATAGTTTATTATAGATTTTTTGGATTTTTCGCCATCATATTTCTGTTCCAGAAATTGGTTTTGGGCTTTGTGTCCGTCCCGAGTACCATTGCTTTTATGGCGAGAATTACCTTGGGATACATCATTATTCGGCACATTGGGCACAATTTTAAATACGCTTTCTTTCAAATAATCTTTATCGTTAGCTTAATCAGTCTCTTTGGATTTGCATGGAATGCAGCAGGGATGAATATTCCAGCGATTTCAGTGGTCGAGTCCACCTCCCAATATTCGGATAACTCCTCAAGGAATATGATTTTATTCAACCAACACTCAAATGGGGATAGAAATTCAGGCATGTTTTGGGAACCCGGTGCCTTTGCCTGTTATATCTGTTTGGCATTCCTGTTCTACCTTGGGAATATTAGAACCCTTATAAAGTTGCACAAATGGAAAGTCATAATCATACTAGTAGCCTTAATTACAACTTTTAGTACCACTGGATATATTGTGCTGTTTATAATTGGAATCGCAACTATTTATATTGAATATAAAAAAAAATATGGAGCTTTCATCTTACCTATTTTAATAGTCTTTGGCCTTATCGCTTACATTACCTATGAAAATACTGACTTTATGAAGGAGAAGATGACCACCCAAGTAGCTGCCGCATCCCAAAGGGATAAAGGAGAATTTGCACCAGACCGTATGAGTGCGATTCTGTTTGACCTTCATTATATAAAAAAACACCCTCTAATTGGTAACGGCTTTCATGCTTCAACAAGATTCGCCGATCATCCTTCTCTACAAGAGGAAGATCTTGGCCATGGAAATGGTTTCAGTAATTTTCTTGCATCCATGGGAGTTTTGAGCTTTTTATTTTACCTGTTTTATATTATTCGGTATAATAAAAATCACGCTGTCTTATTTGTTTTATGCATCATTGTTTTGCTACAGGGTGAACCCCTGCTGAATTATTCATTGTTTTTGAGTCTTCCTTTCATCTTTATTTTTGAAAAGAAAAGGATAAAAAAAGAAGCTTCAACGGAACAGGATATAGATGCAATTTCATACCCCGAAAATCTAAAGACTTATACTTCCCTTTTCAAAAGTTAAACCTAGTCAAAATGAAATATTCCGCCGCTGTACTACTGACTTGCCATAACCGAAAAGAGAAGACCATTCGATGTCTAAAGTCCCTCTTTCAAGCAGTTTTGCCATCAAATGCTACCATACAGGTTTTTTTGGTGGACGATGGCTGTACCGATGGTACTCCAGAAGCGGTCCAGGATCAATTCCCCGAAATCAAAATTGTGAAGGGCAGCGGAAATCTTTTTTGGGCGGGAGGTATGCGTCTTGCATTTCAGGAAGCTGTTAAGGAGCGTAATTACGATGGATTTTTGCTCCTAAATGACGACGTCGAATTAAAACCGGATTTTATTTTGAATCTTTTTGAGACAAAAAAATACTGTAATAAAAAATTCGGAAAAGGTGGCATCTATTCAGGATCTACAATAGATCGAGAGTCTGGAAAGGTATCCTATGGCGGGAATGTACTTATCAAGGGGGAGCATAGGTTGGCCTATAGATTATTGGAGCCAACCCATCTGCCACAACCTTGTCATCTTACTAATGCCAACATTTTGCTGGTAGATAAAGAAGTAGTGGATACAATTGGTTTTTTTGATGAACACTTTATTCATGGTTTGGCTGACTATGATTTTTCGCTTCGAGCGTTCAAAGCAGGGATTCCCGTATATATTACACCTGGCTTTTGCGGTTACTGTAAAGATGATCACGGCAATAATTGGAGCAGTTCAAAAAAATTAAAGGAGCGTATAGCATACCTAAAAAGTCCAACAGGATTGGCCTATAAAGAATATCTGTTCTACGGAAAAAGACATTTTCCCAAACAAGTGCCTATAATGTTCATTAAACTTTGGGCAAAAACCCTTTTCCCGAGTATATGGAATTTAAAGAAAAGCAATTAAAATTTGAAATTAATGGCAATAAGAAAAGTCAAGAACAAAGATTTCAAATTTGAAGAGAAACTTAATTAATGAAGCAAACTATTTTGATATTTCATCCTGCCTTGGCGCCTTATAGGGTGGACTTTTTTAATGCTTTGCATCAATATTTCAACGCGCATTTCTATTTCAATCTTAAAAACGTAAGCGATCAGAATTTTGATCAGGACGACTTAAAAAGTAAGAGCCAGTTTTCATCAAATTATCTTCAAAAAGGATTTGAATTTGGAGGAAAATCCTTTCGAACCGGTGCCATTTCTGCCATCAAAATACACAATCCAGATATTGTTTTGTGTAGCGAGTACAGCCCGCTCACAGTTTTGGTTTTTGCCTATGTAAAATTGTTCCGAAAAAAGATCAGGTTTTACACCCTCAGCGACGATAGTATAGACAACGCGGCAGAACGAAAGGGTTTGCGCAAATGGCTTAGAGATACAATTTCAATTAAAAGCGAAGGTGTAATCTTCACCAGCCAAAAAGTTTGCGATTGGCACAAAAAAAATATTTCAGGAAAAATAAGAACTTTAGAACTGCCCATAATACATAAGGATGAAGTACTTCGCAAAAGATATTTCGAAAGTTTAAATGAAGCAAATTCAAATATAGACACCTATAATTTGAAGGGAAAAAAGGTGATTCTTTTCGTCGGAAGATTGGTAACGGTGAAGAATCTTCCCTTTCTTTTGAAATGTTTTTCGAAAACTGAACATAGCGACTGTGTTTTGGTACTTGTGGGCGAAGGCCCCTTAAGGGGAGAATTGGAAATCCTTTCTGAAAAATTGGAAATTTCAAGTCAAGTGTTATTCCTTGGCCGACAGGAGGGAAAAGCCTTAAACAATTGGTACACATTTGGGCAAATTTTCGCTTTTGCCAGCACTTACGAACGTTACGGCGCGGTTGTCAACGAAGCTTTGCTCGGTGGCTGCTACACATTGTGCTCCACTGCGGCTGGAGCCTCCAGCTTAATTGATGACAAAAACGGACAAGTTTTCGACCCCATAAATGAAACGGAATTTATTGATAAACTCCAAGGTGCAATTAACAATTCAAAACCTATCGGTGATGAAATCACCGAACTTCGGGAAAGCAAAATGCCCTTTACTTTTGATGAAAAAATTAATTCCCTAATCCGCCAGCTATGAAGAAAAAAGTGCTTTTCATACTGCATCTTCCACCGCCAGTGCACGGCTCATCGATGGTTGGTAAATTCATTAAGAACAGTGTTTTAATAAATGAAGGCGTTGTTTCAGAATATATAGCCCTCGGCACTTCAAAAACCTTGCACGAGATTGGAAAGAACCCCATAAAGAAAGTCGGCCTTTATTTAAAAATCGTTTTCCAAACAGTGAAACAACTTGTGGTTTTTAAACCAGACTTGGTTTATATGGCAATTACCGCAAAGGGAATGGCTTTTTATAAGGATGCATTTATCGCGATGCTTGCCAAGCTTTCTGGTAAAAAAGTGATTTATCATCTCCATAATAAAAGCATGGAAGACCGGCAGGAAAAATGGCTGGATGTTAGGCTCTGTAAAATGCTTTTTAAAAACACCGATGTTATTCTTCTTTCAAAACACCTATATCCGGATCTCCAAAAATACGTGCCCCAAACGCGCGTACATTATTGTCCCAATGGAATTCCGGAAACATTGTCGAAGCCTAACAGTACAAAGAGCCCCAAATCCGACGGAATAATAAAAATTCTGTTTTTGTCAAATTTAATGGAAGCCAAAGGTGTCTTCGTACTTTTGGAGGCCTGCAAGATTTTGGCAGACAAACAGCTACCATTCCATTGTACTTTTATTGGTGGCGAAAGCGATATAACTTCTGAGAAATTACAGCAAAAAGTGCTTGAACTTGACTTATCTAAAAAGGTTCATTATGCCGGAAGAAAATATGGAGCAGAAAAAGAACTCGCCCTTTCGGAAGCCGATATCTTTGCATTTCCTACTTTAAATGAATCCTTTGGCCTCGTAAATTTGGAGGCGATGCAGTTTTCACTGCCCGTGGTTTCTACCTTGGAAGGGGGAATTCCCGATGTTGTTGAAGAAGGAAAGACAGGTTTTTTGGTAGATAAGGGAAATGCCCAAGCCTTGGCCGATAAATTGGAAATTCTAATTGTCGATCCATCATTGCGTTTAAAAATGGGAAATAGGGGAAGAGAGAAGTATGAAGAGGAATTTACTATAAAAGCTTTTGAAAAATGTTTTGCAAAAGTGTTAAATGATTTATTAAAATAGACCAAATGCAACGTTATTACATTGATAGAATCGGGATTTCAAAAGTGAATCTGACTATTGCATTCAATTTTTTAATCAAAGCGGTTGCCGATAAAAAGCTTGGATATGTCTGTGTAACCAATTCGAGAACAGTTTATATATCAAACCATGAGGAGGAATATTGCGCCATTCAAAATGATTCCTTACTTACCGTGCCAGATGGAATGCCCTTAGTTTGGATTGCCCACAATCAGGGATTCGATGAGGTAGGAAAAACTTCGGGCAAGGATTTAATGGATGCCATTTTCAGTATTTCAAAAGAAAATGGGTATTCACATTATTTTTATGGTAGCTCACAAGCCTCCTTAAACTCCCTTGAAAAAAACTTGCTGGCTCAATACCCCGGGTTGCATATAAAGGCCTTGGTTTCACCCCCATTTCAACCTTTGGAGGAATTTGATATTGAAGGTTTAGCAAAGGAAGTTAACGCACTTGCACCCACCTTTTTTTGGTGCGGACTCGGAGCCCCTAAACAAGAACGGATTATGGCACTTTTACAGCCACACCTCGAAAACACTATTTCAGTCGGGGTTGGCTTGGCCTTTGAATATTTTGCCGGAACTGTAAAAAGAGCTCCAGCCTGGATGCACAAAAATGGCTTTGAATGGATTTATAGACTTTCTAGGCAACCGGAACGCATTACTTACAGATCCATGAAAACCTTATTTAATATTTTAATTCCGCTAACCAAATCTTATTTTCAGCCTAAAAAACACTAACTTTCTAAGCCCTAATCGCAGAAACTACATCGAGTAAAAATATTTTTCTTTGCACCTATTCGCTAATCATTTTCAATAAGGCCTTCCCCACCTGAAATTTTGGAAACGCATTAAAACAAATAAAATGATAAAAGTAGGATTGTTGGATGGCCAGACAATACAAGCCGTAATCTTTGCCAAACAGTTAAAAAAGGCAGGGTACAACATAGTGCTATTTTGTGATACTAAAATGTCCTACGGCTACCATACAAGATATGCCCACGCCAGGGTAATCTGTCCGTCCACCCAAAAGGAAACGACAAATTTCCATAACTTCTTTTTGGACTATCTCGATAAAGAGGGGTTGGATGTAGCAGTGCCTATGAATGATTATTCTGCGAAATATTTAAGTGAAAATAAAACGCTACTGCAGGCAATGGTGAAATTTTCAGTTCCTGACTTTCCTGTTTTTATGAAAGGATATGATAAAAACCAATTGATGCAAGTCTGCTCTGAAAATAATTTGCCCCATCCCAAAAGCTTAGATATTTCAACTTTAAAAAAGGGTGATGAACCGCTAGATTTTAATTTTCCGGCACTTATAAAACCGAATGAAACAACAGGGGCAAGAGGTTTCAAAAAAGTAGCGAGCTTCGAGGACCTTTGGAATCATTACAGAACTATCTACAATGAGTTTGGAGACTGCCATCTTCAAGAATTTATCCCCCAAGGGGGGATGCAGTATAAGGTCCAAATTTTAATGAAAGACAAAAAAGTGGTCAATAGTACCGTAATAGAAAAACACAGATATTATCCCATAAACGGTGGCAGTAGTTGCTTTAACCGCACCATTGTAAAGGACGAGTTGGTAGAGGTTTGTACTAAGGCTTTGCAGATAATCGAATGGGAAGGCTTTGCCGATTTCGATTTGATTGAAGATCCCCGAAGTGGAAAAATCCAAATTATGGAAATAAACCCACGGGTGCCTGCTTGTATTAAAGCTTCTGTAATTTCAGGAGTCGATTTTCCACGGTCTATTGTAGACCTTTCGCTCAATAATCCCCTTGAAATCTATAATTATAAACCGGGTAAGTATTTGCGGTATTTTAGTATGGACTTACTTTGGTTGCTCTCTAACAAAAATAAGTTGTCAGCGATAAGACAATGGGCGAGAAGGTTCTTTTCAGCAGAACATTTTTTGCAGGATGGTGAATTTTCCGATCCCATGCCGTTTATAATTGGAACATATTCAGGCTTGGCAAAACAATTGAATCCGAAATTTAGGGAACTAAAAAAAGGGATGAATCAATGAATATTTTAACCTTCGATATTGAGGAATGGTTTCATCTTTTGGATAATGCTTCTACTAGAACAGAAAAACAATGGTGCAATTATGAATCAAGAATCCATAAAAACATGGAAACTATATTCGAAATATTGGATAAAACAGGTGTAAAAGCCTCCTTCTTTGTGGTGGGTTGGATAGCACAGCAATATCCAGATGTGGTCAAGGAGATTGCGGATCGAGGATACGAAATAGGTAGTCATACACATTTACACCAATTGGTTTTTGAACAAAAAAGGGAGGTATTCAAAGAAGATGTGAGCCGATCCATAAAAACCCTGGAAGATATTTCTGGAAAAAAAGTCCGCATATTCCGTGCTCCTGGTTTTTCCATTACCGAAAAAAATAAATGGGCTTTTGAAGTTCTTTTTGAATTGGGAATCGAAACAGATTCTTCCGTATTTCCCACAGGGAGGGCCCATGGTGGCATGCCAAGTTATGGCGTTGCGGAACCATCCGTCTTGCAGTATAACAAGGTTCAATTACGGGAGTTTCCCATAAATACACACACCATACTGGGCCAGACATTTATTTATTCGGGCGGCGGCTATTTCCGTTTAACACCTTACTCATTCTTGAAAAAATGGACAACTAAACATTCCTATGTAATGAGCTATATACATCCCCGCGATCTAGATCCCGGCCAACCAATCATAAAGGAATTGTCTATTCCACGAAAATTTAAAAGCTACGTGGGTTTAAAAGCATCTAAACGGAAACTTGAAAAATGGCTGGCTGACTTTAAGTTTATAGATATTGAAACCGCTGAAAATGAAATAGATTGGAATACAGTTAAAAAGGTAGAACTATAAATATAACTGGGCTAATTAAATATAGAAAGGAAAAGAATTCTTAATTCTTAGCCTAGATATTATAAGTAAATGCATTAAATTAAGGGTGTGGTAAACAGCCGACTAACCGTTGTAAATTTCATAGAGAAAATGAAAAATAAAATCCAAATAATACTAATTCTATCGGCATTGGTATTACAATCCTGCGTTAGCAAAAAGCAAATTTTGTATCTACAGGATGCTGATCTTTATGATTATCAAAACATAGAATACGAATCTTCAAAAATTCAACCCAACGACATTTTAAGTATTACCGTAAGTGCCTTAGTGCCAGAAACAACCATTCCTTACAATGTTCAGACTGTCGCTTCCACATCCAGTACCAGCTTGGATATTATCAAACTTCAAGGCTATTTGGTTTCAAAAGAAGGAACTATCGTTTTCCCGGTTCTGGGTAAAATCACCGTCGGCGGAAATACAACCGCAGCAGTGGAAAAAGATATAGAAAATCTTTTAAAGGAGGGCGGACACCTAAAGGAACCCACCGTGAGTGTTAGACTGCTGAATGCCAAAGTCACCATCTTGGGAGAAGTTAAAAACCCCGGCACCTATACTTTTACTGAACAAAACATTACACTGCCTCAAGCGCTGGGATATGCAGGTGACTTAACTATAAATGGACAAAGAGACGACATTCTTTTAATAACCGAGGAAAATGGTGTCCGTAAAGTAGTGCATATCGATCTTACAAGTGCAGACTGGTTCAACAGCCCTTATTATTATATAAAACCAAACGATTTTATCGTGGTAAACCCAAACAATGCAAAAGTAAAAAGTGCCGGCATTATTGGGGACGCAGGTATAGTATTAACCATTGTTTCCATCGCGCTTACAGCAGTTGTATTAATAGTAAAATAAAATATGAAAGGATCACCTCCATATTCCTTAGATATTCAAGAAGAGGAAGAGCAGTTCGATATCAAGAAGGCCATGTCCAAATATATGAGGTATTGGCCTTGGTTCCTATTGGCGATTTTTATAAGTCTCGGAATAGGATATTTATACCTTCGCTATGCCCCTATCATTTATGAATCGGTGGCCAAAATTAAAATCTTGGACGATTCTAAACAGCTGAATATTTCCGTAGATCCTATGTCGGTTTTGAACGGAAGCTCCAAGATTAACATGGACAATGAAATAGAGATTTTGAAGTCCTACCGAATCTTGAGCCAGGTTGTCAACGAAATGGATTTGGATGTTACCTATGCAGTAGTGGGGAAACTAAAGACCACCCCAATTTGGGACCCACCATTTGTTGTCACTAAGGAATTTCCGAAGGACAGTTTAAAAAAGCCTATT
>Ga0209075_1001816_pt1 | contig 19660 bp, 19 predicted proteins | sample Stecom2011_FD_187523 | JGI IMG/M metagenome (GOLD analysis project Ga0209075, IMG submission 187523) | Agricultural soil microbial communities from Utah to study Nitrogen management - Steer compost 2011 (SPAdes) (version 2) | ecosystem: Environmental > Terrestrial > Soil > Agricultural land...
CTCGGATGTTGATACATATCCAAGTCCATAGCAGGTGCATAGAAAACCGGACAATCTGCCGACATATAGACTGCCATCAGGAAGTTATCACAGGCACCATTTACCATTTTAGAAATGGTGTTTGCTGTTGCTGGAGCTATAAGCATTACATCCGCCCAAAGTGCCAACTCTACATGATTATTCCATGTGCCATCGGTTTCTAAGTCCTTATAAAAGTCGGTATAAACCTCATTTTTAGATAAAGTGGAGAGTGTTAGTGGAGTTATAAAATTAGTGGCATCAGGAGTCATTATAACCTTGACCTCTGCGCCACTCTTAATTAGCAATCGTACAAGGCTTGCTACTTTATAAGCGGCAATACCTCCAGATACTCCTACTACTATTTTTTTATTTTTCAACATAGTATCTTACACTCTCTTAATCCTTATATATCCTGATCGTCTTTTGTATTTCGGTGGTAGATATTTCCTTTCAACCACTCTTCTACGGCAAGAGCATGTGCTTTTGGTAGACGTTCATAATAACGCGAAACCTCTATTTGCTCACGGTTTTCGAAAATCTCTTCTAGACTTTCGCTATGCATAGCAAACTCATCTAACTTCTCTAGTAATTCTTTACGAACGTCAAGATTAATCTGTTCGGTTCTTTTAGCTATTATAGAAATGGCTTCAAAAATATTATCTGTAGGCTCTTCTATTTTTAATCTATCAAGAGTTACCGTATTAATCGGCGCTTTAGAATTTTTAATATCAATCATAGTACTATATTTTAGCTCGTTATTTCTTCTTTTATTAAATCTTTTTCAATTTTCTCCAGCAATTCCTCTGCTTCTTCAGAGAACTCAGCATCTTTATAATATTTTAAATACTCTCTATGGAATTCCTTAGCTGCTTCTAGTCGTTCTTGCACCAAAGTTGGAACACTGTTTTTTGCTAACAAATAGGCTGCTTCCGTTCGTCGAAGATATGCCTCCTCTTGAAATTCTGACCCAGAGTATTTATTGACGAAAAGAGTGAAACTTGCAATAGCTGCCTTGTAATCCATAATGCGTAAATACTGCTTTGCAATTTCAAAATCCTTGCGCTGTAACTTCGTTTGTAATTCTGCAGACAATGCATTCGCGTCGTCCTGATAAGCAGAATCAGAATACTCGGTTAGAAAAACCTGTATTTTCTCCAATGCCGTCTCAGTATCTTGCGTGTCTAAGGTATATTTTTTTGCTTGTGCTAAATTATAAAAGCTTTCTACAGATCGGTATGCAGCGACTTCTGCGCTATCGCTTTTCGGATATGATATGGCGAAACGCTCGTAATTATAACTCGCATCATAATAATCTTTTAAATGATAGAAGTTAGTTGCATACAAAAACTGTAAACGCTCTGCTTCTGGCTTTCCTCTATATACTGGCACAATTTGCTCATAAAGTCGAAGAGACTTTCTGTACTTCCCCGCATTAAACAAGGAATCTGCCATGGTATATTTTCTTCCAATATCGGTTTCTTTCAACACCTTTTGGTATTCTCCACAAGACACCAAAGTGGTTGCTAAACAAAGTAATATTATTATTGATCTCATAGGCTTAGGATACATCCTGCAAAGGTAATTATTATATTCGAGACTTTAAAAATTCTATAGGCTTCAAAACGAAGTAATTCTAAGTTAATTTTATAACTGACGTAATTCCATATCTATTTTGTTCGCCAAATCGGCACTAATACCTACCAGAGGTAGTCGCAAGATATTTTCACTAATTCCTTTCTTTTTCAATACATACTTAATCCCCGCTGGATTTCCTTCTTCAAAAATAGAATCGATTATAGGCATCACCCTATAATGCAACTCGAATGCCTTTTGAATCTCTCCTTTTTGACCTAAGTGAACCATATCCGAAAATAACTTGGGCACCCCTTGCCCTATAACAGAAATAACACCAGCACCACCAGCAACGATTAGTGGAAGTGCTAACATATCGTCTCCCGAAATAACCAAGAAATCTTTTGGCACACTACGCAACAATCGCAACACCTGTTCCATATCACCTGCAGCTTCTTTAATTCCAATAATATTGGAACAATCTTTGGCCAATCTTACCACCGTTTCTGATGCTATATTTGAGCTAGTTCGTCCTGGCACGTTATACAAGATAATAGGCTTAGGACTAGCTTCTGAAAGTGTTTTATAATGTTGATAAATTCCTTCTTGTGTAGGCTTGTTATAATAGGGTGAAACAGATAAAACGGCATCAAAATCAGTCAAATCGATAGTTTTCAAATCTTCTACTACGGACTGCGTATTATTACCGCCTACTCCAAGAACCAATGGGATTTTTCCTAAAGTAACTTTTTTAATCGTATCGATAACCAGTTCCTTCTCATCTGTATTTAGGGTAGCAGTTTCCCCTGTTGTTCCTAAAACCACTAGATAATCTGTTCCATTATCGATATTGTACTGAACTAGACGTATCAATGCTTCAGTATCGACTGATAAATCTTTTTTGAATGGCGTAATCAAAGCAACTCCCATTCCGCGTAAGCTATCTATTTTCATCTGTTCTATGTATTTAAAATAAGTTATTAAATTTTTAATTCCTTTTAAAAGAAGTCCAAATTACTTCTCCAAGAAGTTTAAAAACTCTTCTTCCTTTACAATCTGCACGCCAATTTTCTCGGCAGCTTCCAATTTGCTCGGTCCCATGTTATCCCCTGCCACTAGCATGGTTGTTTTTCCAGAAACGGAAGAGGTTACTTTTCCGCCATTATCTTCAATTAGTTTTTTAAGGTCTCTACGACTAATTTTATGGAAAACTCCTGAGATTACAAATGTACTACCAGCCAATTTATCTGTTCTTCCTTCTAATTCTTCTGGAGCTATTTGCAATTGGACACCATAGTTCTTTAAACGCTCTACGATATCTCTATTTTTCTCTTCTGCGAAAAACGTCGACACACTGGTTGCGATCGACTCTCCTACCTCATCTACCGTTAATAAGTCCTCTTTGGATGCGTTCTCAATAGCCTCGATAGAATGATAGTGCTGTGCTAATTTCTTCGCTACGGTCTCTCCTACATAACGTATTCCCAGCGCATAAAGTACACGCTCGAAAGGAATTTTCTTAGAGTCTTCAATTCCTTGTATCAGGTTATTTGCACTTCGCTCTGCCATTCTATCTAGCGGTAATATTTGCTCTTTTGTAAGCTCATACAAGTCGGCTGGCGATTCAATAAGATGGCTATCTACCAACAACCCCACTGTCTCGTCCCCCAAGCCTTGTACATCCATCGCTTTTCTTGATATAAAATGCTGAATTCTTCCTTTTACTTGAGGCGGACATCCAGTTGCATTTGGACAATAGTGTTGCACTTCCCCTTCTGCGCGAATCAATTCTGTTCCACATTCCGGACAGTATGAGATATACTGAACTTCTTGGCTGTCTGACTTTCGCTTGGTATAGTCAACTCCTAAAATCTTTGGAATGATCTCGCCCCCTTTTTCTACAAAAACCGTGTCTCCTATTCTAACATCTACTCTTTTTATTTGATCTGCATTGTGCAAAGAGGCTCTTCTTACCGTACTTCCATCCAAATCTACAGGCTCTAAGTTGGCTACAGGCGTAATAGCACCCGTTCTGCCTACCTGGTAGGTGATAGAATTTAGCACAGTAGAAACCTGGGTAGCTTTAAACTTATAAGACATAGCCCATCTAGGTGCTTTGGCAGTAAAGCCTAAATCTTCTTGTTGGTGTAGATTATTTACTTTAATGACAATCCCATCTATTTCGAATGGCAAAGTCATTCGGCGCTCTTCCCAGTAAGATATAAACGCAATCACTTCTTCCATAGATTTTGCCTCGATGGTTTCTTCGGAGACTTTAAAACCCCAGGTCTTAGCTTTCTTCAAGGCTTCCACATGCGAATCTCCAATATACGCATCGGTTACCACTGCGAAAATAAAACAATCTAAAGGACGTCTAGAAACCTCTGTACTATCTTGCAATTTTAAAGTACCCGATGCAGTATTTCTTGGATTCCTAAAAAGCTCCAAGCCTTCTTCTTCTCGCTTTTCATTTAACTCTGCAAATCCAAGCAAAGGCATGATAATCTCTCCTCTAACATCGAAACGAGAAGGATACTCTCCTTGTAAAACAAGTGGTACAGAAGGAATGGTTTTTACGTTATTGGTCACATCGTCTCCCTGCGTACCATCGCCACGAGTTACTGCACGTAATAATTGGCCATCCTGATAAGTGATACTAATCGAAGCACCATCAAATTTTAGTTCGCAGGAGTATGTCACTTCCTCACCAATACCGCGTTGTATACGCTTCTCCCAATCTTGTAAATCCTCAATGGAATAAGAGTTTGCAAGGGAATACATGGGCATGTCGTGCACTACCGTCGGAAAAAGCTTAGTTATTGATCCACCTACACGCATTGTTGGTGAGTTTGGATCTTCAAACTCTGGATGTTTTTCTTCTAAGCTCTGAAGCTCCTCCATAAGCTTATCGAAATCGTAATCCGATATCGAAGGTTCGTCTAACACATAGTACTTATAGTTATGCTCATGCAACTCTTTTCGTAAAACTTCTATTCTATCTTTTACTCCCATATTTATTACTTACTCTATATTTCTTTTAACTGTTTTCTACTTTTGCATACATCTTCTGCTGTCATAAAAGCTGTTCTCTATCTACGACAACGCATCATCCGATCTCGACCAAAGATATCTTTTTTAACTTGAATAGTATGCCAACCTATTTCCTTAGCCATTTTAATAGTTTCTTCGGAAAAACGCTCATTGATTTCAAAATAAACGCTTCCTCTCTCTTTTACTGCTTTGTTTGCCACTTGCAATATTCTTCTATAAAATATAAGTGGATCGGAATCGTCTACAAAAAGTGCTAAGCTTGGCTCGAATTCCAAAACATTCGAACGCATCTGCAACTTCTCTGTTTCACAAACATAAGGTGGGTTAGACACCATAAAGTCTAAATCCCCTATGGGCAAGCTATTCTTTAAAATATCTAACTGCAAGACATCAAGAGGTAACTCTAGCTCTTTTGCATTCTGTTTTACAACTTCTAAAGCTTCTGATGAAACATCTATAGCGGTTATTTCTGATTGCGTTAAGTTCTTTTTTAAAGCCAATGCGATACATCCACTTCCAGTACCAATATCTACCGCCTTAATTTTGTTTTTCGTTTTTTCAAAATCGTTCAAAATCCATGAAACCAACTCTTCTGTCTCTGGTCTTGGTATTAACGTAGCCGAGTTCACCTTTATTGACAAACCATAGAAACTCGTTTTCCCTAAGATATATTGAATTGGTTCTTGTTTTAGCAATCTTTCTAGTGCGCGCTGCAATAGATTCAATTCAGACCCAGTCAAAACTTCCTGTGCGCGTAAAGCGGCTTCTACACGAGTAATGCCCATATACTCCTCGAGCAGTAATCCATAGATTCCAGCTATTTCCGTTTCAGGATAAATCGCTTCTAACTGGCTATAAAACTCTTGTCTAAATTGAATCAATGTCACCGTTTATATTTTTGGGATAACAAAATTAGCATTTAAAACCTGCATTTACTCCCAAGGACGAATTAAATAATAAATAAGCTATCCTACTTTTTCTGATTAAATAAAATAGTCGTACAATTACCATACTCACAAGTATTCCTCAATACTCGCATATAGAAACGAAATCCATTTATTTTCTTGTATTTTTGAGAATTAAATTTTCTTAAAATGAGTCCTACTTCCCTTGAAGACGAAAAATATATGTTACGCTGTATCCAATTAGCTAGAAATGGCTTTGGCACTACCTACCCCAATCCAATGGTAGGTTGCGTGATTGTACACAAGAAAAAAATCATTGGAGAAGGCTGGCATTATATAAGCGGAGAACCACATGCCGAGGTAATGGCCATTCGCTCTGTGAAAGACAAAGAGTTATTGAAAGACGCCACTATATATGTAAGCTTAGAACCTTGCAGTTATACAGGAAAAACGCCTCCTTGCTCGGATTTAATCATCGAACACAAAATTCCTAGAGTAGTAATTGGCAGTAGCGATCCACATCCCAATGTATCTGGAAAAGGCATCGAACGACTAAAAAATGCTGGAATTGAAGTGCTAGCTGGCGTTTGCAAATCAGAATGCGATGTTCTAAACAAAAGGTTTTTTACTTTCCACACTAAGAAAAGGCCTTATATTATTTTGAAATGGGCAGCAACTAAAGACGGTTTTATAGCGCCTTTAGAACAGAATGAAGGAGAGCCTTTCTGGATCACCTCCCCTATTTCAAAGCAATTGGTCCACCTATGGCGCAGTCAAGAAGCAAGTATTATGGTAGGAACCAATACGGCGATAAAAGACAATCCTAGATTGGACACGCGCGAAGTAGCTGGAAATAATCCTGTACGATTAACTATTGATAAAGACCTAAGGATACCAAGCGGTCATGCTTTATTAAAAAATGACATTCCTACGGTAATCTTTACCTTCAAAGCAAAAAAGAGCCTTGCGAATCTTCATTATGAAAAGTTAGATCCAACCGAGAATATTCCTAAACAGATGCTTTCTTATTGCTACAATAACAATTTACAATCTATTATCATTGAAGGTGGCACCAGCTTATTACAAAGCTATATAGATTTGGACTTGTGGGATGAAGCACGTGTATTTACAGGCAAGAGTATGCTAGAAAACGGTATTTTGCAACCTATTTTAAATGCTGTTTATTATAGAAAAGAAAAATCGGCTGAGGATACTTTATGCTATTATAGAAATGTAAAACAAGAGTAGCACTACTTTTACGAAAAGAAGATTTTGATAAATGCAGACTAGGCTATGGCTTAGATTTTATCGAATTTTATTTATTTATTTTAAGCACGACCAATAGATGAAAACTATGGCAACAAAACTTATTTACATTGAAGAATAAATTTTTAGGAAGTACGCTTATAGTCGCTGGCACGACAATAGGCGGAGGAATGCTGGCCATGCCAATCATATCGGCTGCAATCGGTTTTAAAGCTATAGCACTTATCTTAGTCAGCGTTTGGTTGGTGATGTGTTACACAGCACTGCTGTTTGTAGAAGTGTACCAATACACCTCTATTAAAGAAGGCTTTAATACGCTTACGCAAAAATACCTAGGCAACTGGGCAAGCCTTACTACAGCAATTTGCATGATGGCTTTGATGTATGCCTTACTAGCTGCTTACATATCTGGTGGTGGCGATGTACTTACCGAAAATCTTAGCCAGTGGTTTAAAGTAGAAGCCCCTTCTGAATTGGGCACCTTGTTGTTTGCTTTTATCTTTGGAGGAATTGTTTCCTTAGGAACTAGATTAATAGATATTTTCAATAAATGGGTGTTTGCGATTAAATTGATTTTTCTGACCATTGTTTTAGTCCTATTAGTTCCAGAAGTCCATCAAGTAAATCTGCTTAGCTTACCTATTAACCAAGCCTCTATCCTCTTGGTTCTTCCAGTCATATTCACCTCGTTTGGTTTTCACGTAAACATTCCCAGCATAGTGGATTATATGGACGGTGATCAACGAAAGTTAAAGCGTATCGTTGTATTAGGTAGTGCTCTTCCATTGGTTATTTATTTGCTTTGGCAACTTATGGTTCTAGGAAGTATTAGCCAACATGATTTTTTAAACATATTAAAAAATCAATCCAGTATCCAAGGGCTTTTGGTTGCTATTAGAAAAATGGTCCATCTACCCATAATAAACACCTCGTTTAACGTATTTGCATCTGCTGCTCTCATCACTTCATTTTTAGGAGTATCCTTGGGTCTTTTTGCATACATAGCAGATTTGTCTAAAAAACACAAGCTTATAAGCAAAACATGGGTAGTAAGTCTTTTAACTTTCCTACCCCCCATAGTGTTTGCATTGTTTTATCCGAAAGGTTTTGTTTTAGCCCTAGGCTACGCCGCTATTCCATTGGCATTTTTAGTATTGATATTACCAGTACTGCTTATCAAAAAAATATATCGTCTTAAGAATCTAAAAATGTCATGGCAAAAAAGGCTTTCTCTTATTACGGTAATAATTGTTGGTCTATTGCTGGTAGTTATTCAAATTGGTATTGCATCGCGAATTATTCCAAGCTAAAAGTGAATGGAGGTATCTTTTCTATAAAAGTTTTTGCTTTCGCTTTCGAATTAGGTAGGTAGACGTTTCCCTGTTTCCAATTATCTCCTCAAGTTTCGCACTTAACTTAAATCACTAGTTTACTATTATTTACAGAATTTGACGGAAGATTTAACATCGACAAGATCCCGCTGTAAAGCACTGGTAATATAACAATTGAGCGGCCATTTACATTCTTAAATGCTAAATCCAATAACTCTAAAATATCCATGATTACCAACAATAATCTTTTTATTGAGTTTATTTGGTGTTTATCCTGTTTCAGGTCTTTATCCATTACCCTTAGTAGGATGATCTATTTTCCTGTGCACATCCAAGTTCTTAAACGATACCAAAGCTGCTTTCCTTCGATTACAATAATTCAAGATTAAATCTACTTTTTCAAATCTTATGCTGAAACACAAACAATTAAAATGGCCGTTGCGCAGGACGTCGAGTGTTGATAGCGAGATCTCGCCACACGGCCGTGAGTGCTAGCGTTAAGAAATAAAATCTGTCAGCAGCGAGTATCCATCGAAGACGAAAAGCCTATTCTGACTTTTTATTTTAGCTAGCACTTACGAGTGTCGATAGCGAGGTCTCGCCACACAGCCGATGGACAAGTTTGGTCTAGAGTTTTTTGTTACTTTCCCCGAGGCTTCGGAGTCTCGATTTCTCGATGATTTGGTTGCAATGCAAAAAAGTAAATAGAGTCGTTTAAGCATGATTTTAACTAGTAAGTTATAATCTTCTACAGCTATGATATAATTATGATAAGAACAAGGAGATACTGGATCGTCGTCCAAAATGACAAGTTAGTGAAATAGGATGCAAAGGTTTATATTTTCTATTTATTAAGCTCGGCACACTAATATTTTAGTATGCGAAACTTGAGTTATCTCCTAAATCTTATAGATTTTGTATCTTCGCTAAACGTATGGAAGAAATAAAAGACACCTATCGCACGATTACCAAAGCCTCTCCCGAAACTTTGTATAAAGAGAAGGGCAGTAAATTCTTGGGCTATGCGTTTCCCGTTACCAATGAGGATCAAATAAAAGAGCATATTGAAGATTTAAAAAAAGAACATCACAATGCGCGTCATTGGTGTTATGCATGGCAATTAGGCAAAGGCTATGAACATTACCGTGCCAACGACGATGGAGAACCATCTAACAGTGCTGGTATGCCAATCTACGGACAAATTCAATCTTTTGATCTCACCAATGTACTTGTGGTTTCCGTTCGCTACTTTGGCGGCACCAAGCTAGGAGTAGGCGGATTAATCCAAGCCTATAAAACCAGTGCGCAACTAGCATTGGAAGCATCGAAAATTGTAGAACGAACAATAGATGTTCCTTTTCGCCTAACTTTTAATTATCCAGAAATGGATATTGTGATGCGAAGCATAAAAGAACAAGACCTAAAAATCACCAATCAAAAGATGGCCTTAGATTGTGAAATAGATATTGCGGTTCGCAAAAAAGATGCAAAACGCATCTTTGAATTATTCGATGGTATCTATAAAGTGACGATAAAGGATTTAGAATGATTCTATATTAACTCGATTATTTTTTCGATTAAATAGTCTGGTGCTCGTCGTATTTTACTTGTGTTTTTATCTATAAAAACAAGCGTTGTTTCCGCATTACATAACAAGCGTCCCTCTTGATTGTGAACCTCATACAGAAATGTAATTTTTGCTGTTGGTTTTTCTTTTAATCGAGTAGTTACTCGAATTAATTCATCGTACCTAGCAGAGTGTTTATAATCTATATTTAAGTTCACTACGGGAAGCATAATTCCAGCGTCCTCTAACCCCTTATAAGTATAGCCAAGGTCGCGTAGCCACTCGGTTCGCCCTTGTTCTAGGAACAGCGCATAATTTCCATAATACACCACTCCCATGGCATCAGTTTCTCCATAACGGACTCGTATTTCAATAGTATTGTGTAACATATTTAGTATCTTTAGTTCTTTGTATTTTATTCTTGTACGAAGGTAAAATATTACCTGCTCATGGACAAAAAAAAGTAATAAGTCAAGTCAAATTTCATTTTTTTATTCTCTATTTTGTTCACATATTTGCATAACAAAATAAGACCCAGAAAAATCAAACCTTTTTGACTTATTTTCGACGAATAGAATAATCAATCAATAATTTCATTTCTATAATGACCAAAAGAACTGCGGAATCAGTTTGGAATAACTGTTTAGCTTTTATCCAAGACAATGTTTCTTCTCAAGCGTATATTACGTGGTTTGAGCCTATAAGCGCTGTTCGATTGGTCGATAATTCTCTTCATATTAAAGTTCCTAGCCAATTTTTTTATGAGTGGTTAGAAGAACACTACGTAAAGCTACTTAAAGTTGCGCTAACTAAAGAACTAGGCCCAAATGCAAAATTAGTGTATGCTATTAAAATGGAAAATACCTATGGAGATAAAGCAGCCTATACAGAAAATCTCCCTAGTTCTAATCAGCAAAAACCACGAGCCCAAGACGTAGATTTACCTCCTAGAAAAGGAGACGATGCTATTAAGAATCCATTTGTTATCCCTGGCATTCGAAATATAAAAATTGATGCACAGCTAAATCCAAACTATAACTTTGAAAGGTATTTAGAAGGAGAGTCTAACCGACTAGCCAGATCTGCAGGAATGGCAGTAGCAAATAAACCAGGAGGCACCTCTTTTAACCCACTTTTGATATTTGGTGGCGTTGGATTAGGGAAAACTCACTTGGCACAAGCTATAGGACTGGAAGTGAAAGAAAAACATCCGGAAAAAACGGTGTTATATATTACTTCGGAAAAGTTTACACAACAATATATAGATGCGGTACGAAAGAATGCTCGAACCGACTTTATCCACTTTTACCAAGTAATAGACGTCTTGATTGTAGACGATATTCAAATGCTATCTGGTAAAGCAGGTACACAAGAAGTGTTTTTCCACATATTCAATCATTTGCACCAAAATGGGAAGCAAGTGGTAATGACTAGTGACAAGTCTCCTGTGGACATGATGGATATAGAAAAGCGACTTTTGTCTCGATTTAAATGGGGCTTATCCGCAGAACTTCATAATCCAGATTTCGATACACGAAAACGCATTATAATTGATAAACTATACCAAGATGGCGTGGAAATGCCAGAGGAGATAATAGACTTCTTAGCCGACAATATCACGACCAATATACGAGAAATTGAAGGCGCACTAATCTCACTAATTGCACACGCTACACTAGATAAGCAAGAAGTTACTATAGACCTTGCAAAGCGAATTATAAAAAGCTACGTAAAGACAACCAAGAAGGAAATCTCTATTGATTTCATCCAGGAAACGGTAAGCGATTATTTCGATTTAGACGTAGAAACGCTTAGATCTAAAACTAGAAAGCGCCACATTGTACAAGCGAGACAAATTTCCATGTACTTCGCAAAGAAATTCACTAAAGCTTCTCTTGCTTCCATCGGTTCACATACTGGAAAAAGAGACCACTCTACCGTAATACATGCATGTAAAACAGTAGACAACTTAAGCGCTACCAATAAAGAGTTTAAGAAATACGTAGACGAGCTAGACAAAAAGCTCAATATGCACAACTAATTAAATAAAATTCCATGCAAAAGAAAATTCTGATGGTTTGTCTTGGCAATATTTGCAGATCGCCATTGGCAGAAGGCATTCTTGCATCTAAAGTCGACACCAGCAAGGTGTTTGTTGATTCTGCAGGAACTAGCGACTGGCATGTAGGCAAAGGACCTGATACCAGAAGCATTGCTACTGCAAAGCAATTTGGAATCGATATCTCTCAGCAAAAAGCTAGACAATTCACTGTAGCTGACTTCGATACATTCGATACGATATATGTAATGGATAACTCCAATTACGATAATGTAATTGCTCTAGCTAGAAATGAAGCAGACAAGCGGAAGGTGAAACGCATTTTAAATGAAGTTATTCCAGGCAAGAATTTAGAAGTTCCAGACCCATATTACGGAGGTGATTCAGGTTTTACAAATGTTTATAAAATGCTAGAGGAAGCATTTGATATAGTAGTAAAAAATCTTCCTTAATAATCAAACTCTTTATACACAAATACAATGACCACAAAGGGAAAACTTTATATGATTCCACAAACCCTTGGCGACTCTTCGTCTTTGGATCATTTGTCTCCTTTGATAAAACAGACTATTTTAAAGCTAGATCATTTCGTTATTGAGAATGAAAAAGCAGGGAGACGTTTTATAAAACGTATTTGTCCAGAAAAACCTCAGAACGAATTAAAACTTCAAAGTTTAAATAAATTCACCAAACCTCACGAAATCCAAGCCATGTTAGCTCCTTGTTTAGTTGGTCAATCTGTAGGCATGATTAGCGATGCAGGTTGTCCAGGGGTAGCCGATCCGGGCGCAGTCCTGGTAGCTGAGGCACATAAGAGCGGTATAAAAGTAGTACCGCTTGTAGGTCCCTCCTCTATCCTTTTGGCTTTGATGGCTAGTGGGATGAATGGCCAATCCTTTTCTTTCCATGGGTATTTACCTATCGATAAAAACCAACGTAAGAAAACCCTACGTGTTTTGGAAAAAGACTCCCAAGAAAAGCAACAAACGCAATTATTTATAGAGACTCCCTATCGAAATAACGACATGTTAGATTCGTTACTTCAAACGTTACATCCTACAACAAAGCTTTGTATTGCTTGCGATTTAAATTTAGATACGGAGTATGTCGCTACCATGCCAGTTGCACAATGGGTTAGGAACAAACCCAACTTACACAAACGACCTTGTATCTTTTTATTTGAGAAAAAGGTTTCTTTTTAGATGCTAACTATGGCATTTCTATCTGCAGGAATAATCGAAGTATCGTATCCTGAAAAGCGTTTTAAATAGAGTTGAAGAGTGGTTCCAAAAGCATCGTTTACTTGATGTGAACCTTTTGTTCGCAGATATTTCTTAACATTCCCAGCACCAGCTAAGTGTGCTGCGGCTAATACTCCAGACTCTGTCACTTTTACACCATTGATAACTTTACCTTCGTACTTGTCTATATAATTTCTAAGCAACCACTTATTTCTAGCAGTATATGCTAAAAACGCTTCTTCTTGCAACTTTGAGTTTTGCCTAAAGTCCTCTATGTCAGTCACTCCAATCGCATTTAGTGAATTAGGAGCAAATTGGTACTTCCCAATATACCCATAACGGCTTACGATGTCGTAAATACCTTGAGACTCTTTAAAAGCAAGTGCTTCTTTAAATCCTACATAGGACTTTCCTAATTGTAAAGTGCTTTTTACATTCAGATTTTCCTTTGCATCTTCTAGAGTGAGTACTTTATAGTGTAATTCTGAATCTACAAACCAATCCTCACTTAGGGTGATGTCTTCTTTAGAAACAAAAGCTTGTAATCCACAAAAGAAAGTAACGGCTACTAGTAGTAAAACTACATTTTTTTTCTTTTTCATAATCCTTAATCTTTACTTCAATTTGCTATCATTGACTAGAAATAAGAAATGCAAAGATACTTATATTTTACTATAAAGCAATTTTATGGAAATATCAAGCATATATATTAACAAAAATGAAAGCTATTATTAGTACTTTCTATTGTTTTTGTTGGGACACCCACTTAATATATTGTTGTCTATTTCGGAGATGTTCCGCATGACTTCTTGCGAAGATATGGTATCCAAAATTGGAAGTATCTGCAACAAAGTATAAGTAATTATGTTTCTCTGGAAACAAAACAGCATCGATAGACGAGATGTCGGGCATAGCGATTACCCCTTTAGGTATACCAGGATATTCATACGTATTATATGGAGAATCTAACTCTAAATGTTCATACAGAACACGTTTAATCACTTGGTCGAAATCTTTTTCTGCATGTTTTTTTGCATAAATAACCGTTGGATCTGCTTGTAGTTTCATATTGATATTCAGCCTGTTCAGATAAACTCCCGCCACTTTTGGTCGCTCATCTATCTTTACGGTTTCTTTTTGTACTATTGCCGCTAGCGAAATCACTTCCTCTCGGCTAAGTCCTAATTCGTCTGCTGCATTTTGACGACGCTCATTCCAAAAAGTCTCATACTCCTTTTTCATTCTATCTCGAAACTGAATAGCAGAAGTGTTCCAATAAAACTCATATGTGTTTGGAATATACATAGCCAATGCATTGGATAAATCCAAGCCTTGCTCTTTTAGATACACGGTATCTTGCATTGCTTCTATCAACTCCAAACTATCGGCTTCTATCTGCTTCGATATGCTCCCTGCCAAGTTCTCTAAACGCTCTTGATTATTGAATTTTACAGAAAGTGGAAGGTTTTTACTTCTTAAAACATCTATAATATCTAAGTTGCTCATATCCTTAGCTATAATGTAACGTCCTGGGCGAATGTTGTTGCTATAGTTTTTCTTGTCTGCAACAATCTCCAAACTATGAATATCCTTCACCAAAGGCTCCATCGTTTCTAAAAACTCTTGTTTGGTGGCATTGGTGGGAATAAATACTTGCACATTGCTTTGTTCAAAAGCGGTATTAGGAACAAGAATCGTCTTATAAACATAATAAGAGAAAATCCCCATGACAACCAGTCCCAAGAGGGCAATAATTAACAATATTCTTTTAATGTACATTCTTGATCAATTGGTAAATAAATTCGTCCTTAAAACTTCCCTGATGGTATATCCAATCTTTTTTTACTCCTGATTTAGTAAAGCCTGCTTTCTCAAAAAGATTAATACTAGCTTTATTATCATCGGTTATTGTTGCATGCACCTGGTGCACATTGGCATGAGTAAAAGCATATTCGGCACACAACTTTACCGCTTCTAGCGCATAGCCTTTTTGCCTGTCCTCTACTTCATCGATTAATATGCCTATGCCAACTCTAAAATGCTTTGGTTCAAAATCGAACAGGTCTACAAAGCCTATAGGCTTATTAGTTTCTAGCTTACAAATAACCATTCGCAGTTGTTTGGCCTGATAAATATCCAAATGAGCATTCTCTAAATACTGTGATAACACATATTTAGAATACGGCTCAGAGGTATTGCTCACTTCCCATATAGACTCTCTATTCTCTACTTTATATAAAAAATCTAAATCCGAAGGTTCTAGTGCACGTAAAAATACTTTTTCTCCTTGCAATGTATTTACTTCTTCCATATTTCTTTAAAAAACCTAATCTTACTGATTCTAATATAATCACCTTACTATTTCATCCATTTTGCTATTCTAAGCTGTCCTTGCACTTTGATTTTATTTGTTTTAAAGTGTTATACAATATGCGTTTGTCATCCAATCTACTAATTTACCTACCTATCAAATTATGAAACCAAATGCCAAAACGTCAATGGCACAACTTTTGAATAAAACAATGGTATAGAAAAGGATTCTTTATAAAAGGTCCTTCTCAACTATTTATTACGATTAAATCGCTTTCTATGCTTTAAACCTTATAAGATGAAATATTCACTCGGCAAAGATATTAAATGTAAAGCGTGTATATTCAGAATGGCACTGGTTAAATGTATGTTAATTCACCATTCTTTAAATAATCTAAGAGTAGCAACTGTATATTTTTATTAGTCCTATAAAATTAACCTCAAAAATAAATACATCTAGTTATGACAAAAAACAGTATTCGTTTGGTTTTTGTAGCCCTACTAGCTGGAGCTTTGACCCTGCTAGGATACAAGTATTTTTTCGAACCTAATCAGATAACACCTATCATTCAAACCGATGAAACAGGAGTTAGAGTATTTCCAACACAATATCGTGAAAACCATCCGTACGAAACACCGGATTTAACCAAAGCTGCAGAAGAGACTGTAAATGCGGTAGTACACGTTAAAAACACTACTATTATAAATAACCAACCCAGAGATCTTTTTGAGTTTTTCTATGGTAGCGGACAACCAAGAGCGCAAGTAGGTACTGGGAGTGGCGTAATTATTTCGCCAGATGGTTATATTATTACCAACAATCACGTGATAGAAAATGCTACCAAGCTAGAAATCACCTTAAATAACAACGAGATATATGAGGCTACCCTAATTGGCACAGACCCTACCACAGACATTGCTTTGTTGAAAATAGATAGTGAGGAGCCATTTCTTTACATTCCATTTGGAGATTCGGATAGTATACGACTTGGAGAATGGGTTCTTGCCGTGGGAAATCCTTTTAACCTAAACTCTACCGTAACTGCTGGAATTGTAAGTGCTAAAGCTAGAAATTTAAATAATTTCGACAAGTCTCCGTCTTCGTTTATTCAGACAGATGCTGCGGTAAATCGTGGGAATAGCGGCGGCGCACTAGTAAATGCCAATGGCGATTTAATAGGAATCAACACGGCTATCACCTCCGAAACTGGATCGTATGTAGGCTATGCATTTGCTGTACCTAGCAATATAGCAAGAAAAGTAATCGAAGATATTCTGGAATATGGAAATGTACAGCGAGTATTACTGGGTATAAATGGATCGGAATTAAACTCAAAAGTTGCCGCAGAACTAGGAGTCACTACTACACAAGGAATTTATATCAGTGGCGTAGAGGAAGAAAGTGGCGCTGCATTAGCAGGTGTGCAACAAGGAGATGTTATTCAAAAAATAGATAACATTCAAATTAGACGATTTTCGGATCTAACAGGGTATTTAAACTCCAAACGGCCGAATGATAAAGTAAAGCTTAAAGTTCTGCGAGAAAACGAAGAGCTACAGATGCATGCTACTTTACTAAAATTAGATCGGCATGCTATTCCAGAGTTAGGCATAGAAATAAAAGAACCTTCTAAAAAGCTTCTAAAAGAGCATGGCTTAAAGAATGGTGTTTTAATAACCGCTGTTCTAGCACCAGAGTTGCGTTCATATCAGTTACAAGGAGCGATTATTACAAAAATAAACGAACGAGAAGTGCATACGATATCGGACGTAAAAAGCATCCTAGAGAAACGTGGCCCTCGCGAAAGCATCGCCATTCAATTTAAAACAAGAGCTGGCGAAACCCATACCTTTATCTTTAGATAATCCATTGCGTTTTTACCACAAACCTCTAACCCTCTATGCAATATTTTGTATAGAGGGTTTTTATTTCGTAATTCGACCGATGGAATGCATATAAAGTGTTATTTTTGCACGAATATTAAACCATATTTAACAACACAACTATTATGAGTTTTGAGGACACGTATGAGAAGCAGCTTTCACACCAAACAGACCGCCGTAAAGCGACGGTAGAATTAATTCAGATTTTAGGTGATTTATGGTATGAAAGATCTATCGAATTGGTTCTTTTCCGCAACCAAATTGTAGATAGAAATGTAAGCGAAATATTACGACTGCATGAATATGCAGAGGATTTCGTAGGAAAATCTATCTCGATATTTGACACGGTAGAAATCGCTAAGGCGATTCAAACTTTAGATATCTGCCCAGCAAGAATCGACATAGGGAAACTTACGTACGAATATCACGTAGGAGGCGCAGACCATCAAAATCCAACCGCTTTTGTAGCCAAAGTATTTAAAGATGCTTCGAACGACAATATTGCACCTAAAGATGTGGTATTATACGGATTTGGACGCATCGGACGTTTACTTGCTAGAGAGATTATCGCGCTTACAGGAAATGGTATTCAATTACGCCTTCGTGCCATAGTAGTACGTGGTAAAATTGATGAGCAGGTTTTAGAAAAACGCGCTTCTTTATTACAGCAAGACTCCGTACACGGAACTTTTCCAGGAACGGTTAAAGCCGATATAGAAAACGAGTCGCTTATCATAAACGGTATCCCAGTAAAAGTTATTTCTGCAAATAGCCCGGAGGAAATCGATTACACAAAATACGGGATAAAAGATGCATTGATTATAGATAACACAGGTGCATTTAGAGACGAAGAAGCTCTTGGTTTGCATTTAAAAGCAAAAGGAGCCGCTAAGGTATTACTTACCGCACCAGGAAAAGGAGTGCCAAATATCGTATACGGTGTAAACCACCTAGAACACGACCCGAAGACAGTAAATATTTTCTCTGCAGCTTCTTGTACCACCAACGCTATTACACCAGTACTTAAAGTAGTTGAGGATGCTTATGGCGTAAAACGTGGACATTTAGAAACTATTCATGCGTATACCAATGATCAAAACTTGGTAGACAACATGCATAGCAAATATCGTAGAGGTCGCGCTGCAGCCATGAACATGGTAATTACCGAAACAGGAGCAGGAAGTGCCGTTGCAAAAGCACTACCAGCACTAGAAGGAAAACTAACTTCCAATGCTATTCGCGTTCCAGTTCCAAATGGTTCTTTAGCAATTCTAAATTTAGAGCTGAATAAAAAGACCGACCTAAAAGCGATGAATAAGTTGATGAAAGATAGTGCACTGCAAGGAAACTTAGTAGAGCAAATTCAATATTCTATCAGCAACGAATTAGTATCCAATGACATCATTGGTACTTCTGCGGCATCTATTTACGATAGTAAAGCTACGATAGTAAATAGTGATGGTGAAAATGTGATTCTATACATTTGGTACGACAACGAATATGGTTACAGCCACCAGGTAGTTCGTCTAGCTAAATATATAGCACAAGTACGTCGTTTTACTTATTACTAAAACATAACGCTTAAATAGTAAAAACGATGGATAGAGCTTCGCTCTTCCATCGTTTTTTTATATAGTTTTGTCTGCAATCGTTTTTAAAATACACCTATTATGCGAATCGATATCCTTAGCGCTGTACCTGATCTTATAACCAGCCCGTTTGAATCCTCTATTCTTAAAATAGCGATAGAAAAAGGTCTTGTATCGGTACATATCCATAATTTACGTGACTATGCTACCAATAATTACAAACAGATAGACGACTACCAATATGGCGGTGGCGCTGGAATGGTGATGATGATAGAGCCAATCGATAAATGCATTACGAAATTAAAATCCGAACGCGAATACGACGAAATCATTTACATGACGCCTGATGGAACTCCGTTTAAACAAGGACATGCAAATGAATTGTCTCTAAAAAAGAATATTATGATCCTTTGCGGCCATTATAAAGGTGTAGACCAACGCATTCGTGATCATTTTATAACCAGAGAAATCTCTATTGGCGATTATGTACTAAGCGGTGGCGAACTAGCTGCAGTTGTGGTTAGCGATGCTATTATCAGATTACTACCTGGTGTTTTGGGAGACGAAACAAGTGCATTGACCGATTCTTTTCAAGACGATCTATTAGCACCCCCTATTTACACACGCCCAGCAGAATACAAAGGCTGGAAAGTGCCAGATGTTTTGTTGAGTGGGGATTTCGCCAAAATTGAAAAGTGGAGAGAGGACGAAGCTTTAAGCCGAACTGAAAAACTCCGTCCTGATTTATTAGAGGAGTAAATTCCAATCTATTATTTGTATATTCTTATTTGTCGTACGAGTAAAAAACTCTGCGAATATCAGCGACATTAGCGGGAAACAAAACTTATGAACGCGAAAGACCTC
>Ga0209075_1001817_pt1 | contig 19655 bp, 11 predicted proteins | sample Stecom2011_FD_187523 | JGI IMG/M metagenome (GOLD analysis project Ga0209075, IMG submission 187523) | Agricultural soil microbial communities from Utah to study Nitrogen management - Steer compost 2011 (SPAdes) (version 2) | ecosystem: Environmental > Terrestrial > Soil > Agricultural land...
CACGGCTGGCGATAACAGCCTGCAGGCCGTAGACCAGCCGCCAGTGAGGGGCAAGTTGCCAGCGATCCAGTAAAAATAATTCTACGCTGCTGGCTTTGTTATCCACCTGAGTGGTCAAGGTATCTTTGTGTCCGCCGTGGTGAGTGTAATTGCCGCCGGTGACGGTACTGTTGCTGTAATCCAGACCCAAAAGTACATTATGCGTGCCCCAATGACGGCTATAACGAAAGGCAGCCCCGGCATTGCGCTGCTCAGTGTCAATCAGCAGGCTGAAAAAAGGGTTGTAGACAATGGGATGGAAGAGAGATTGTTCTTCATAGGAAAAGCCTGCCGAGAAGCTACTGTTGGCGTCAATGTGCCATTGTGTATTGTTGGCAAGCCGCCAGGATTCAACGTTGACCTGGTAATGCCCTGCAATTGCAGCGCCCTCCCCTTGATAAGGATTGTCAAGCCACTCACTGCGGGTGAGAACGCCCGGCATTTCCTGTTTATTATCCACGTAAGTAGCATAAAAGCGTGTTTGCGCTCTATCGCTAATTTGCCAACCGGCATTGCCGTATAGGCCGTAACGTTTTTGTTGCTGGTGTTGGCGAAAACCGTCCCAATGTTTGCTTTCCAATGTCAGCAAGCCGTCAAGATCACCGGCTGTGCCTGTTGTTGTCAAGCGTGCCTGGCGCTGCCCGTAACTGCCGCCATTAAGGGACAGAGATGAGTCGGTGTCACGCGCCGTGGGGCTAATAAAATTGATTGCACCGCCGAGCGTGCTGGCTCCGAAAGACAATGCATTGGCGCCGCGAGCCACCACGGCGGTATGAATACTCAGCGGATCCACCAGACGGTTGTGATTATTACCGTCAGCGGCGGTCACTGGCAGCCCGTCTTGCAGCAGCTTAATGCCATTGCCGTCATAAGCGGTGGAATCGAGGTTGGAACCTCGGCTGGAGAAAAAAGTAGAGTCTCCGGTGGCGCCATCGGCAACCCAAATCCCGGGGACATAGCGCAGCATATCGGCCATACTGGCCACGCTGCGCTGCTGAAGGTCGCTGCTGTCGATTAAAGTGACCGCTCCGGGTGTGAGGGCCTGCTCGACCTCGGGGGTCAGTTTGTTGTGCTGGCCCTCTATGTGTATGGTTTCTATATAAAGCTCATCGATTTCATGCTCGGCTTTTACGTTGGGTGTTAAGCCGGTAAGTATCCATGCCGCTAGCAGTACAGACCAAATTCGCACTTCTCTTTCCTTATCATCCTTCGTTAAACTGCTAAAGCACACAAGCTTAAAAAGTTTCTCACCCTATGGACAGTGACAAATTGTCGCACCTTTAGCTGAAGGAATAATGATTCATGCACCCGTTTACCCGTTTTTTTCAAGGCTCTCTGGGAGATGATAGCCGCGTTATTGTGACCAGCCTTATCTATCTGCGTTTGCTGGTACTCGGTGCAGTTGGCTTACTGATCGTTCTGCTGGGATTTTATTATCAGATGCCCTTCTCTAGCGCGGCTGTTGGCACAATTGCGGTGTTAGTGGCTGGGTGGTCGATGCTGGTACTCGCTTCTCCAGCGCTTACAGAAGGAACTGCGAGCGCAGTTCGGGAACTGCTATTTGATTTTGTTTGGGTATTCGGACTTGTATTTTTTGTCGGCCGCTCGGCCAATCCTTTTATTTATTACTATCTGGTGCTGGTGGTTATTAGTGCTTTTATTTTTTCTACCCGTACCGCCTGGTTTTTTTGTCTTGGAGGAATTCTCGGCTATAGCTCTATTATGTTACTGGATACAGGGGTTCACCTTGAGCACTTTACCGAGGACTATCAGGTACACTTAGCGGGCATGTGGTTAAATTATGTAGGCAGCTCTCTGGTGATTTGTTATTTTGTCAACCGCTTGGCAAATATGATGCGTGACCAGCAGCTACAATTGAGCACGGCACGCGAAAAAAACCTGAAAAACGAACAGCTTATTGGTATTGGCACGGTGGCGGCCTCAACGGTTCACTCACTGGCCACTCCCCTATCCACATTGACCGTTGTGGCAGAGGATCTAGTTGATCGCGACCGTCTTGAAGCCGATGTGAGAGAAGATTTATTGCTGATGCTGGCGCAGGTTAACCGCTGCAAAGAAACCATAAAAAATCTTGCCTCCCTTGCCCAGGGCGATGGCACAGAGGCGCTCTCAGTGATGGCGTTAAAATCAGAGCTGGAGGAGTACTACTCCCTCCACAGCCCCGGCAATGCTCTGCATTTTATCGCCGAACCATCGGCCAGCCAATATCAGATATCGGGACATCTGTTATTTTTACATGCGCTGATTAACTTGACTAACAATGCCATTGAAGCGGGCGGAGACCCTGTGCGAGTAGAGTTTGTCGCTCAAGAGGAAATTCTGAAAATTGTCATTAGTAATCAAGCCCTGATGCCTGCCGATGTGGTTTTTGAGCGCTGGGGAAAACCGCGCAGTTCAGAAAAACCCGCTGGCCTCGGGATAGGATCATTACTTGCCAATAGTACTATTGAGCAATTGGGCGGTACTGTTCACTTACAGGCCGATCAATCTCAAGAAAAAGAAAGATATGCCCAGGTCAAGGTTACGATTACTCTGCCACTGGAGTAAATATATATGCAGATGTTGTTTGTAGAAGATGATGAGACACTTGCTTTTGTCACTAAACGCGCCTTGCAAAAGCGCGGCTATGAGGTGCACTGGTTTAATAAAGTGGCGCAGGCACAAAACAGCTTGCAGGAAAAGCGCTACGAGTGTGCGCTTTTAGATCTTAAAATAGGTAATGACACCAGCCTGCATTTAATTTCCCATATCAGGAAAACACAGGGTGATGTGCCAATCGTGGTGCTTACTGGTTATGGGAGTATCGCCACGGCAGTGCAGGCGGTAAAACTTGGCGCCATTAATTATTTAACCAAGCCTTGTTCAGTAGAGAAAGTAGTAGCGGCTTTGGAGAACTGTGATCCGCTTGCTGCTGCGATTACACCTGAAGCACTGGCGGCGCCTTCACTCAGGCGGCTGGAGTGGGAGGCAATTCAAAAAGCACTGGACGAAAATGAGGGTAATATTTCGGCCACTGCCCGACAACTTAAAATGCATCGCCGAACCTTACAGCGTAAACTGCAAAAGCGGCCTTCAGCACAGGATACTTAAAACTGTAACCTCACCGATCACCCGCTGGTACGCTTCCAGTGCTTTAGAAATAACACGCAGGCCGCAGGAAAGTGGGCAATGCCATAGCCGAAGAGAAATAATGCAATCTGGTCGCTGCTGCGGGTTGCGGGAAAGTATACAAAGCTGGTGGCCCAGCCAACCCCTAATCCGAGCAATACCAAAAAAATTGCAGTGGGCCATAAAGTCCAGGAAGGTTGCGCATGGTCGGGCAAGCGATAATAAGCATAAGCAGCCAAGACCAGTGATGGCAGTGCAATCAGCCACAACATGTTTTGCTTTCCTCCGTCGCCTGACCTGAATAACCGGCGCCAGTTGCTCAGGTATCGTCGGTTAGAGCTCAATAGTGTTTGAGCCAAGACTTTATTAGCGTGGATCAGTTGCTCTGAATCTGCAAGGATTCTGCCGCGAAAGAAAAGCTTGAGTGGTAAAAATGTGAATTCAGGGTGCTAACAGCTCAGCCAGATAGCGTCCGGTGTGGGAGCGTTTGCGCTTTACCACTGTGGCCGGTGTTCCTTGCGCCACCAGCTTGCCGCCGCCGTTGCCGCCTTCGGGTCCCAAGTCAATAATCCAGTCTGCCTCGGCAATAACGTCCAGGTTGTGCTCAATCACCAGCACTGAATTACCCGCATCCACCAAGCGATGCAGCACGCGCAGGAGTTTATCCACGTCGGCCATATGCAAGCCCACAGTCGGCTCATCCAGCACATAAAGGTTGTGTTGCGCCCCCCTGCCCTGAATATCTTCCGGCGTCATCCGCGCTTTGCTCAGCTCGGCCACCAGTTTTATTCGCTGCGCTTCGCCGCCACTGAGAGTGGGACTTTGTTGCCCCAGGGTCAGATAGCCCAAGCCCACATCTTGTAATAAACAAAGAGCGTGATGCACTTTACTGATAGGCTGAAAAAAATCAGCGGCGGTATCTATATCCATGGCCAGGACATCGCCAATATGTTTGCCTTTGTAACGCACGGTGAGCGTTTCATCATTAAAGCGCCAGCCATGACACAAATCACAGGGCACGCGCACATCGGGAAGAAAGTTCATTCCAATCTTCTGCATGCCCTGCCCGCCACAGGCAGCACAGCGACCGTCGCCAGCATTAAAGGAGAAACGCGCAGGCGTGTAACCGCGCAAACGTGCATCGACGGTGCCAGAAAAAAGCTTGCGGATGGTGTCCCAAATACCAATATAGGTTGCCGGACAGGAGCGCGGTGTTTTACCGATGGGCGTTTGATCCACTTCTAAAATCCGATCAATACTTTGCCAGCCCGTCATATTTTCAGCGCCTGACCAGCGATGGGTTTTCTTACGTTTTTGCGCCAGTGCCGCTTTAATATTGGGATAAAGCACACCGCGCACCAGCGTACTCTTACCGCTGCCACTGACCCCGGTAATTGCCACCAGGCGCCGCAAAGGCAAAGTAACATTCAGTTTTTTTAAATTGTTTTGGCTGGCACCTTCGATACTGAGTTGCTCGCTCTCCCAAAGCGTGCGCATACTTAAATTACGTAGATCGGGCAGTGGATGACGCAGTGGTTGTGCCAGCATTTTGCCGGTTAAAGAACGCTTGTTGCGTATCACCTTTTGCAGGCTTCCGGTGGCCACCACTTCGCCACCATTGACCCCTGCACCGGGGCCCATATCAATTAAGTAGTCGGCTTCGCGCATGGTGTCTTCGTCATGCTCAACCACTAAAACCGTATTGCCGCGCTCTTGCAATTGGCGCAATGTTTGTAACAGTTTGCGGTTGTCGCGGGTGTGCAAGCCGATGGTGGGCTCATCCAGTACATAGCAGACGCCTTGTAAATTAGACCCCAACTGGGCGGCAAGACGAATGCGCTGGGCTTCGCCACCACTGAGTGTGGGCGCGGCGCGGTCCAGGGTTAAATAATGCAATCCAACTGTCTGCAAAAATTGCAGTCGATTGTGCATCTCATCAAGCAAGTCCCGTGCAATAGCTTGTTCGGCTACCGAGAGACGCATTTTTGCCAGCCATGCGAGAATCTTTTCTGCCGACATGGCGGCCAATTGAGCAATTGAGTGCTGGCGAAAACGCACTGCCAAGGCGGTGGCATTGAGTCGCTGGCCATCGCAGGTCGAGCATACTTTTTCTTCTTGTTCCTGTTCTTCGCCGGCGACCCAGAGAGATTCTTCGCCGGTTTGTTCGGCATCAAAACCTTTGAGCTTAAGGCCGGTGCCGTAACATTGAGGGCACCAACCGTGCTTGGAGTTGTAAGAAAACAGGCGTGGGTCAAGGTCAGGAAAGCCACAACCGCAACCTGGGCAAGCCCGCCGGGTGGAGAATAATCGCTCGGCGGCTTTACCTGCCGGGGCGACGATAAGTACACCATTGCCAAGACTTAATGTTTGCTGGATGCCTTCGGCCAAGGCTTGATGATTGCCGGGGTCTACTTTGAGGCGCGCCAGGGGCAATTCAATATCATGTTCCTTGTAGCGATCAAGCGTCGGCCATTGGTGAGTATCATGATAAACACCGTCTGCGCGCAATTGGGGATAGCCCCGGTCGGCCGCCCACTGAGCCAACTCGCGGTAAATTCCCTTGCGCGCCACCACCAGTGGTGCCAGCAAAATAATTTCTTTGCCTCGATAATCCTTGGTCAGCCGTGTGAGAATGGATTCGGGTGTTTGTGGCTCAATGGCAAGATCACACTGTGGACAGTGTTGAGTGCCGAGTTTAACAAACAGCAGGCGCAGGTAATGGTAGATTTCTGTCAGCGTGGCCACGGTACTTTTTCGTCCGCCGCGACTGGTGCGCTGTTCAATCGCCACCGCTGGCGGTATGCCGTAAATGGCATCCACATCGGGCCGTGCTGCGGGCTGTACAAACTGTCGCGCATAAGCGTTAAGGGATTCCAGATAACGGCGCTGCCCTTCACCAAAGACAAGATCAAAGGCCAGGGTACTTTTTCCGCTGCCACTGACGCCGGTAATCACCGTTAAGGTATCTCTGGGAATAGTGACGTCGATATTTTTTAAATTATGTTCGCGGGCGTTGTGTACGCTGATAACTTTTTTTACCGCTTTGGCTTGGGTGGGTTTTTTATTCAGCGTTGCCAGTGGTGCGCCTTGCTTAAGGCTCTTTTGGTACTGCTTGAGCGCTTTGGCGGTGTATCCTTTAGAGTTTTTGATCAGCGCTTCAGGGGTGCCTTCTGCCAATACCTCGCCGCCCGCATCGCCACCTTCCGGGCCAATATCGATAACCCAGTCGGCGCCGCCGATAACATCGAGGTTGTGCTCGATAATTAATAGCGAATGACCAGCCTGCTGCAATTGACGAAAAGCTCGCATCAGCGTGGCAATATCGGCAAAGTGCAGGCCGGTGGTGGGCTCATCAAATAAAAATAAAATAGACGGTTGATCTTTTGGCGCGACGGATTTTTTACCGCGTACAGAAAAGGCTTCGGCCAGATGCCCTGCCAGCTTTAAACGTTGCGCTTCGCCGCCACTCAAGGTGGGTACAGCCTGACCTAACTGCACATAGTCGAGCCCCACATCAGCTAAAGGCTGCAGCCTTTGCATGACATTTTCTTCGTCGGAAAAAAACTCCAGCGCCTCTGTCACGGTCATCGCCAGCACATCAGCAATAGAATGCGCATCCCCTGCCCGCAGTAATTTTACCTCCAGTACTTCCTCGCCAAAACGCTTGCCATTACAGTCTGGGCAGCGCAGATACACATCGCTGAGAAATTGCATTTCCACATGTTCAAAGCCATTTCCCTGACAGGTGGAGCAACGACCATTGCCGCTATTGAAACTGAATATACCCGGCTTGTAGCCTCGCTCTTTGGCCAGCGGCGTGTTGATAAAACACTGACGAATAGCATCGTAGGCACCCACATAAGTGGCGGGCGTGGAACGCGTGGTTTTACCGATGGGGCTTTGATCCACCATCACCACCTTGTGAATATGCTCCATGCCGATAATGGCTTGATGCTCACCCGGCGCCTCGGTGGCTTCGCCGAGATGTTTTAACAAGGCGGGATAAAGCACCTGACGCATTAGCGTTGATTTTCCCGAACCGCTGACGCCTGTCAGGGCCACTAATTGGCCAAGGGGAATACGGACATCAATATTTTTCAGGTTGTTTTCGCAGGCGCCCTGAATATGCAGGCTATAGTCCGGCGAAGCGGGAAGCGCTGGCAGCGAAGTTTCTGTCTGCGTAGACGGTGTTACCACCCGATCAATACCTTGCAGATAACGCGCAGTGATATTGCTGCGGCGTTGTAACAGAGCTTTCGGCGTACCGAAAAATTCAATATTACCGCCCTGCTTTCCCGGTCCGGGACCGAGATCAAGGATGCGATCTGCCGCCAATATCACTTGCGGGTCATGTTCGACTATCAGCAGTGAATTTCCCGCATCGCGCAGACGGTGCAGTACGGTGACCAAGCGGTCAATATCCCGCGGATGCAAACCCGTGCTGGGCTCGTCCAGAATAAACAAGGTATTTACCAGCGAGCTGCCGAGCGCGGTGGTTAGATTAATGCGCTGTACTTCTCCACCACTCAAGGTGCGTGATTGACGATCCAGCGTGAGATAACCCAGCCCGACTTCGCACAAATAATTTAAACGAGCGCGAATCTCGGTCAGTAACAGTGTACTGGCTTCATCCACAGCGCTGGGTGAAGCCTGTGAGTCGGCAATATCCAGTTGCTGAAAAAATGCCAGCGCTCGCGACAGAGGCAGGCGCATAACATCGGTAATATTTAAACCGGGTAAATGAGCAAACTTTTTACTTGTAAGACTGGCGCCGGTGGGAATAAACCGCGGTTGATCGCCCAGCGCTTCCTCGGCTGCGGCCAGTGAGCCAACGCGCCACCACAGAGCATCTGATTTTAAGCGCGCCCCCTGACAGCTCTGACACGGACTATAGGCGCGGTATTTGGACAGCAAGACGCGAATGTGCATTTTGTAGGCTTTGCTTTCCAGCCAGGCAAAAAATTCCTCCAGCCCATACCAGACGCCTTCGTCCCAGCCGCCCTCCCCCTCTATAACCCAATCGCGCTGGGCACGGCTCAGTTCTGCCCAGGGTTTGTTTATCGGTACGCCTTTGCGTTTGGCAAACTTGACCAAGTCTTGTTGTACTTCCGCGTAGCCAGGTGTCTGTATGGGTTTGATGGCGCCGTCCTGCAAACTCTTGCGCTCATCCGGTATCACCAGGCCCCAATCGACGCCTATGACTCTGCCAAAGCCACGGCAGGTATCGCAGGCACCTATGGGCGAGTTAAAAGAAAAATGGCTGGCGGTAGGAGGGGAATAATAAATATCGCAGGCAGGACAATGATAATGACTGGAGAATTTCGTCACCGATCCGACTGTTTGCTGGGCGTCCAGCGGATAGACCCGCACCTGACCTTTGCCATAATGCATGGCCGCTTCCAGCGCTTCCAATAAACGACTGCGATTATCAGCGGTGAGTTTTAGTCGGTCTTGCACCACTTCCACATGTTGACCCGAACGACTATGCATACGCGTATAGCCCTGCTGGTTTAGCAGTTGCAATACTTCTTCGTCGCTCAGTTTTTCCGGCACGCTAATCGGAAGGCAAACCATCAGGCGCTGCTCGGCGGGCCAGTGTTCGTATAAATATTCAGCCACAGATTGAGGCGAATCGGTTACCACTTTTTGCCCGCAGCCGGAGCAGTATAAATGAGCCAGACGTGCAAACAAAAGTTTGAGATAATCGTTGATCTCAGTCATGGTGCCGACGGTAGAGCGCGAGGTACGCACTGTGTTGCTCTGCTCGATGGCGATGGCAGGCGGAATATCCTCAATGGCATCCACCGCCGGTTTATCCATGCGGTCGAGAAACTGCCGTGCATAGGCAGAAAAAGTTTCTACATAGCGGCGCTGCCCTTCAGCGTACAAGGTGTCAAAAGCGAGGCTGGATTTACCCGCACCACTGACGCCGGTCACTACCACCATTTCTCCGAGCGGAATATCCAGATCGAGATTTTTTAGATTGTGTTGTCGGGCACCACGGATTTTAATCGCTGCAAAGCTCATAAATATCGTCGCTGTTTAATTGGCTTGGTCGCGAGCGAACTGCCAGGCGACGCGGCCACTGCGTGAATGACGCGTCATGGCCCAGCGCAGTGCATCCTCACGTACCTTTTCGTTCCACTGACCACCCATACTCTCAACCCAGTAACGGGCCGCTGCCAGATACTCATCCTGAGAGAAGGAATAAAAGCTGAGCCAGAGACCAAAACGTTCGGCCAGTGAAGTCTTTTCTTCGATAGAATCGCCGGGGCGAATTTCACCGTCGTGATTCTGTGTTTCCAGATTGTCGCTCATTTTGTGTGGCAGCAGATGGCGACGATTGCTGGTAGCGTAGAACAAGATATTTTCTCCCGGTGCACAGATAGAACCGTCCAGCGCCGATTTAAGCGCTTTATAGTGCACCTCGCCTTCTTCAAACGAGAGGTCATCACAGAAAATAATAAAGCGCTCGGGTCTTTTGGCCAGCAAGTCGAGTAATTCTGGCAACTCAGCCAGATCCGGCTTATCAATTTCCACCAATTTAATGGCGTCGCGGTGGCAGTGCCAGCAAGCTTTAATCAAGCTAGACTTGCCTGTGCCGCGGGCACCAGTAAGCAGAACATTGTTGGCCGGCTTGCCTTCAGCCAAGCGCTGGGTGTTGCGTAAAATCGTCTGCTTTTGACGCTCTACATTCTGCAGCGAATCCAGTGCCACATAATGTGGTTGATGCACTGCTTGCAGGGCTTTATTGCGCCAATAAAAAGCCGGAGCCTGCCAATCAGGCTCAACTGTCTGTGCTGGCAATAATTGCTCAACTCGCGAGACTAGCTGTTCCAGACGTTGGATAAATTCTTCAAGCCCATTCATAGCCTTACTCTTTTGCCTGGTTAAATGTTAATCAAACAAACAATTGTCGGCAAACAGACGGGCATCTTCGTCCTGCCATTGGGTATCGGGCTTGTGCATCATCTGCTCGCACCATTCCTCGCTACCCAGCTCTGCTGGCACTAGCGGAATAGACACTTCTGCAGGAGTGTCGCTTTGCTTTAATTGCGGCAAGACAACAAAAGCCGGCTCCCCTGCCCCTTCTTCTGTAGGCAATTGGCTGAGCATAAAAATACCCGCTAACAACGTCAGTAATGCGAAGCCGATAAGGATCCAGGTTAATCGCATAGATTTATTCAACACTGGCCTCCTGCAGCCACTGGGCAATATTTTCTGCGTAGTAAGTAATAATCAAATCAGCACCGGCGCGTTTAAAGGCCAGCATATTTTCCAGCACCAGCGCCTTCTCATCGGCCAAACCCGCCGTTGCCGCTGCTTTGATCATGGCGTACTCGCCGCTGACTTGATACACCGCCAGTGGGCGGCTGGTGTGACGACGAATATCGGCGAGAATATCCAGATAGGCAATGCCGGGTTTTACCATAAGAATATCGGCGCCTTCGGCTTCATCGCGCAGGGATTCGGCCAGCGCTTCGCGGCCATTGGCGGCATCAATTTGGTAGCTGGCGCGCGTGCCTTTAAAACTGCTGTCTACCGCATCGCGAAAAGGTCCGTAGTAGGCCGAGGCAAACTTGGTGGAGTAAGACATAATGGGAATGTGGCTGTAGTTGGCCGCATCCAGCGCTTGGCGAATGGCGCTGACCATATGATCTTGCATACCCGAAGGCGCAATCATATCCACCCCTGCCCGGGCACAGGTTAACGCTTGTTTTTGCAGGTTTTCCAAGGTCGCGTCATTGTCCACATCATCATCTTGAATCACACCACAGTGCCCGTGGGTGGTGTATTCGCAAAAGCAGTTATCGCTGATAATCAGCATCTCGGGAGCCGCTTGCTTGGCAGTGCGAATCATTCGCGCCAGTAAACCCTCATCTTGCCAACTGTCACTGCCGCTGTCGTCTTTATGGTGAGACACACCAAAAAGGAGAACCGCTCGAATACCTGCTTCCCAGGCACGGGTAATGGCTTGTGCTAAACCCGTTTCAGGGTAGCGTACCACGCCAGGCATGCTCGAAATTGGCACCGGTTGCTGAATATTTTCTTCAACAAAAATCGGCAGAATTAAATCCTGCACTTGTAATTGATGTTCGCGCACCAGAGCGCGCAAGCTGGCGGTACGACGCAGGCGACGAAAGCGCAAGGCAGAAGATTGCATAAGGACTCCGTTAGAGACGCAGTACGTCTTCGTGACTCCACTGGCAGGTGACATACATGTCATCCGAGCCGGGTATATGACAGGTGCGGCGCGATTCCCAGGTAAAGGTATGGGTGCCGCTTAATTCAGTTTCCAGATGTACGGTGGCCGACACCCAGTACATTTTTTTCAGTAACGCCTCGAATTGCTCCAGCCACTGATTCCACTCATATTCCACCGCCTGATAGCTGGCGCCGAAGTGCATGACCTCGGTTTGGTACTGACCTGTGTGTATTTGAGGATCGGGAATGGAAAACATTTCCTGACAGAGAAATGGCCATTCATTGGCATGGGGCAACGACAGCATTGCCTGACGATTAGCGCGTATGCGCTCGCTTTGTTGCGCGCCGACAATGCTGTCTTTAATACAACCGTAAACAATGGATTCGGGTTCCATAGTGGTTATCCGTGTTGCTCCAATAAAGTTAAAAGTGCGGCCTCATCCATAATTTCAATACCCAGGGATTCGGCCTTGGTCAACTTGGAGCCGGCATTGGGTCCGGCCACCAGATAGTCGGTTTTTTTGGAGACACTGCCAGCGACTTTGGCACCCAAGGCGCGCAATTGATCGCTGGCCTGGTCGCGGGTAAGCGTGTCCAGTGTGCCTGTGAGCACATAGGTCAAACCTGCCAAAGGCTGTTCGGCAGCAGAGCCCGAGCTTTCCTGCCAGTGTACACCGGCGTTGCGCAATGCGGCTACGGCTTGCTGGTTGTCCGAGTTGGCAAAAAAATCCACTACAAACTGTGCCACTATCGGCCCCACATCGGGCACTTGTTGCAAGCTTGCCAGCGAGGCTTGGGCAAGCTCATCAAAGCTGCCAAAATATTGCGCCAGATTGCGCGCTGTGGCCTCGCCTACTTCGCGTATGCCCAAGGCATAAATAAAGCGCGCCAGTGTGGTGTTTTGACTGGCCTTTAAAGCCGTCAGTAAATTCTCGGCAGATTTTTCTCCCATGCGCTCCAGGCCTGCCAAGGTTGCCAACTCCAGGGCATACAAATCCGCCGGCGTATGTACCAGTTCGCGGTCCACCAGTTGCTCGACCAGTTTGTCTCCAAGGCCGTCGATATCCAGTGCTTTGCGCGAGGCGAAATGAATCAGCGCTTCTTTGCGCTGCGCCGGGCAAATTAATCCACCTTCACAGCGCACCACGGCTTCGCCGGGAATTTGTACCGCCGGTGATTGGCAAATTGGACACTGTTCGGGAAAGACAATCTCTGAAGCATTGTCCGGACGACGCTCTTGCACGACGCCGACAATTTGCGGAATTACATCTCCGGCGCGGCGCACAATAACCGTATCGCCTTTGCACACATCCAACCGCGCAATTTCATCGCGGTTATGCAAGGTGGCATTGGAGACAGTGACGCCGCCGACAAATACCGGCTCCAGACGCGCGACTGGTGTAATCGCACCTGTGCGTCCCACCTGGAAATGAACATCCAACAAGCGGGTAATTTCTTCTTGCGCGGGATATTTATAAGCCACGGCCCAGCGCGGCGCGCGCGAGACAAATCCCAGTTGTTGTTGTAAATCCAGCCGATCAACTTTAAAGACCGCGCCATCAATATCATAGCTTAGCCGATCGCGCTGCTCGAGCAATTGTTCTTGATAGTCGATACAAGCTTCAATACCGGTGACGGCGCGTATTTTATCGCTGATCAAAAACCCCCACTCGGCCAATTGCTGAAGAATTTCGCTGTGTTTTTCTGGCAGATTGCCCTCAGCCACAACACCCACGCCATAAGCGCATAGCACTAACGGGCGGCGAGCGGTAATACGTGCATCCAGTTGACGTAAGCTGCCGGCAGCGGCATTGCGTGGATTGACAAAGATTTTCTCGCCCGTCTCGGCAGCCAATTTATTTAGCGCTGCAAAGCCTTCTTTGGGCATAAACACTTCACCGCGTACTTCCAGGCGGGCCGGCACCTGGTCGTGATAAATTTTTAACGGTACAGATTTAAGTGTACGAATATTTTGGGTAATGTCTTCCCCCGCCATGCCATCGCCCCGAGTAGCGGCTCGCTGCAACTGGCCGTTTTCGTACAACAGGCTGACAGCCACGCCATCGAGTTTCGGCTCGCAGGCATAATCCAGTGGCTGATCGGTGTGCAGCCGCTCGCGCAGGCGCTGATCAAAGGCCTGTAAATCCTCGGCTGCAAAAGCATTGTCCAGCGATAACATGGGCATCGCGTGAGGCGCGCTAGCAAAGGCGGTTAATGGCTTGGCGCCCACCCGCTGGGTGGGAGAGTCGGGAGTAATCAGCGTCGGGTATTGTTGCTCATACTCTTTTAGCTCGCGCAGCAGACGATCGTACTCAGCATCGGGAATGCTGGGATCGTCGAGGGTGTAATAACGGTAGTTATGCTGATGAATACTTTCACGCAGTGAGTCCACCGCCTCGCGCACCTGGGTGGGAATAGGTTCAGACACGCTCAATAACCCTTATTGCTGTGGTTCGACAATGCCTGCCTCAAGTGGCGGCACGTGACAGGCGTCGGCGCTGGTAATCCGTAATTCGCTGACGGCAATGCTCCATGGTCTGGCGCGTCATAACGCTGCGATTTTCGTCCTTGAGTTCAGCGTCTAACAATTCGCACAGACTCTGGGCAATATCGCGCATCAAATCAAAGGCGCGCAAGCTATCGCTTTTCAGTGGCAGAGTCAGAAAGAGACTCACGCCCGGCGTTTGAAAGTCATCCATATTGTCCAGATCAAAGGTGCCCGGTTTTACCATATTGGCGAGGCTGAATAATATCGGTCCCTGTCCGTTGGCTTCCTGGTGGCGATGAAAAATTTCCATATCGCCAAAGCGCATACCGTTCTGCAAGAGCGCATCCAGCAGTTCGTCACCTTGAAAATAATCACCCGGAGGAGCCATAACGTTGATGATAATCACTTCATCGGGCATCTCGGGGGCGCTGCTGTCAGTATCGGCTTCGTTAGCGAATGGCTCAGGTTCGGCCATCACTACTTGTTCCTCTTCCAGCTCTGGCTCCAGCTCGGATACGGGCTCTGGTTCAAACTCAGATCCGTATTCAGACTCATATTCAGGTTCAGGCTCGAAGTCCAGATCCGATTCGGGCTCAAGGGCTGAGAAACTGGGTTCGCGGCGCAGTCCCTCTTCCAGTGATTCATTTTGGGAGAGGTTTTCAGCGATCACCGGTTCGGTGCGCTCTTCCACCGACTCCATCAACATGGGTACAGATTCATCGAGATTCAGTGCCACCTGCTGGGGAATCCGGGCGCTTGTCCCTGTAGCCTCAGGCTCATCGTCCGGGTGGGCCATCCGGTCGCGTTTGGGCACCACGCGCGCACCGCCGTTGGGCAGTTCGCTGGTATAACCCTCATCGCCCTGAGCATGAGCGGAGGGGCGCTGGGGTTTGCGCGCCATGCGGATGGTATCCCGGCGGGCATTGCGCATACGGCGCCAGCCATCCAGCAGGATACCGATAATCAAGAGTACAACAATGACAGTTAACCACGCGTGCATAGTCAAATCCCGATCAGTTTTTATATGGCCGCAAGTTCAGCGGCTTCATCCACATCAACTGTTACCAGGCGGGATACGCCGGGTTCATGCATGGTTACTCCCATCAGTTGATGGGCCATCTCCATAGCAATTTTGTTGTGGGTGATATAAATAAATTGTACCTTCTCTGACATCTCTTGCACCATACGCGCATAACGGCCAACGTTGGCGTCATCCAGCGGTGCATCCACTTCATCCAGCATACAAAATGGCGCTGGGTTGAGGCGGAAAATAGAAAATACCAAAGCGATGGCGGTCAGGGCTTTTTCGCCCCCCGATAATAAATGAATCGTGCTGTTTCGCTTACCCGGAGGCCGAGCCATAATGGTGATGCCGGTATCCAGTAAATCTTCGCCGGTCAATTCCAGATAGGCGTGCCCGCCGCCAAAAACCTTGGGAAACAATTCCTGCAAACCGCTGTTGACCTGATCGAAGGTTTCTTTAAAGCGCGTGCGCGTTTCCCGATCAATTTTCTTGATGGCATTTTCCAGCGTTTCCAGCGCCTCGTGCAAATCTTCGTGCTGTGCATCAAGGTAATTTTTTCGTTCGGATTCTTGCTGGTATTCGTCGATGGCCGCAAGGTTAATCGCACCGAGTCGATTGATGCGGCTGGCAATTTCTTCCAGTTCCTGCTCCAGCGGCGCCAAGCTCTCGCCCTCTTCCAGGCTTTCCAGCAGCAAGTCCAGGTCCACCTCATCGGCGGCTAACTGTTCTGCCAGTGTGGTGCGCTGCACGCTAAAGGTTTGCGCCGCCAAGCGCTCTTGCTCCAGTTGCGAGCGCAGGGCTTGCACCTGTTGTTCAATGCGACTGCGCTCCTGTTCGGCGCTGCGCAAATCGTGCTCTACCGCTTCCAGCGCACGCCGCGCTTCAGTGAGATCTTCTTCCACTGCCAGGCGCTTGGCCAGTGCCGCTTCCAGTTCGAGCTTGCTCTCTTCGGCCGGGTCGCGGTTGTCTGTCAGCGCATCGGCCAATTGAGCACGCCTTTCGCTCAGGCGTTCGCTTTGTTCGCGCAGTCGGCTAATGCCCAGACGCACGCCTTCCAGCTGATTGCGCAGCGCTGACTCGCGCAGTTGCAACTCATGGGCTTTGTCTTTATCGAGGCGGGCCTGTTGACGGACTGTGTCCAGTTGACCGCGAATTTCATCGCGACGACGCAACAACTGTTCGCGCACGTCGGTATCTTCTTCCATCGCGGCTATGGCTTCCGACAAGACGATACGCGCCTCGGCCAACTGCTGCGCTTCTTGTTCCAGTTGCTCACGCACTTCGCGAATTTCTTGGTCCAGCCGCGAGCTCTGCATCACTTGCTGTTCAATGCGCGCTTCGCTGGCGCTTAATTGGGATTTTAATTCGCTGTATTGACGCTGTTGGCTATCCAGTTCGCGACGCAAATTTTCCCGTGTCTGTTCGCTGGTGCGAATATCTTCTTGTACTTGCTGTTGCTCGGTGACCAACTGTGCCACTTGCTCTTCTGCTGTCGCCACTGTTTCTATCAGCGCCTCCAGCTCCTGACGTCGGGCAAGAACCCCAGCGCTGGCATCGTTGTCGCGCAGGACCTTGAACCAGTGAGTGCCAATCCATAGCCCGTCACGGGTGACGATAGATTCACCAGCCGTCAGTGATGCGCGAGCGCTCAAGGCGGCATTTAAATCTTCGGCTACATAAACGCCGTTTAAAAGACCGGAGACATCCCACTCGGCGCTGACTTTGCTGGCCAGCGCTGGCAGTGAACCCGAAGCGGCAACGCTGCGCTGCGCCTGTATATCCAGCAGGATCAACTCGCCCTGCTCCAATTCGCCGAGCACGCTTGTCACCGCATCTGCGCCTTCCAGACAAATCGCTTGCAAGGTGTGGCCGAGCACGGTTTCCAGTGCCTTGTCCCAGCCATCGCTTACTGTGACAGTTTCAGCCAGGCGCGGGTTGCCGCTCAGGCCGCGCTGCTCCAGCCAGTCGCTGACGGCTGAGCTTTTCTCCCCCAGTGCCGCCTGCTGCAAAGCCTCCAGTGATGCCTGGCGACCGCGCAGACTTTGCAAACGGCTGCGAGCGGTATCCAGTTGTTCGCCAATGGATTGGGCACGAGTCCGTTGTTCGTCGAGGGAAATAGCCTCTTTTTCCAGCGCCTGGTGTTTTTCTTCGGCCAGCAATTCTTGCTCGGCGAGTGATTCTTGCAGAGGATCCAGGACAGCTTCCGATTCCAGCTCACCCAGTTCACTTTTTTGCTGCTTTAATTTATCCGTGCGCATCAGCAAGCGCTGCTGCACCTGTTCCATATGCTGAATGCGCGACTGTTGTACTTCCGCGCGCTGGCGGGGTTCGGCCGCGCGTTGGTTAAAGTCGTCCCACTCGGCTTGCCATTGTTGCATCCGCTCTTCGGCTTCGTGCAACTGCTCGCGCGACAGGTCCTCGGCGGTTACCCACTGCTCCAGCTCGGGCTCCAGCTCCAGCAACTCGGCCTGCCACAGCTCGGCCTTATCCTGGTCAATGCTCAGGCGTTCGTCGGCTTCGCGGCTCTCGCGTTCGGTGTGCTCCAAATCGGTTTGCAACTGGCGGTTGCGTTCTTCCGTGTGTTTGATCGCTTGCTCAAGGCGGGCAATATCCGCGCCTATGGCGTAAAAACGCCCCTGCACTTCGTTAAAGCCATCGGCCAGCTCGGTGTATTGGCTGCGGTGTTTTTCAATCAGCGTATCCTTGCTGACCTGCTCGGTAATATGCGCTTCCAGCGTTAATTCCAGCTCTCGAATGACGCTATCGCGGTCGTGGGCGCGCTCGTTCAGTTCGCGGTATTTCAGCGCCTGGGTACGCGCTTTCAGTTCGCGTTCGCGCTTTTTCAGCGTGGTGTATTTCTCTGCCGCCTGGGCCTGACGCTCCAGCCGGTTTAGCTGTCGCTCCAGTTCGTCGCGTATATCCTGCAAGCGCTCCAGGTTTTCCTCGGTGCGGCGCATACGATTTTCCGTATCGCGGCGGCGCTCTTTATATTTGGAAATGCCGGCAGCTTCTTCAATATAGACGCGCAGCTCTTCGGGTTTGGCCTCGATCAGGCGCGAAATCATGCCCTGTTCGATAATGGCGTAGCTGCGCGGGCCCAGGCCAGTGCCGAGAAAGATGTCGGTAATGTCGCGACGACGGCATTTGGCGCCGTTAAGGTAGTAGATGTTTTGACCGTCGCGGCTGACCTTGCGTTTGATGGAAATTTCGCTAAAAGCCGCGTATTCACCGGCGAGTGAGCCGTCGGCATTGTCAAATACCAGCTCGATGGAGGCTTGGCCCACCGGCTTGCGGCCGCCGGAGCCATTGAATATGACATCCGTCATGGATTCGCCACGCAGATTTTTGGCCGAAGACTCGCCCATTACCCAGCGTACCGCGTCGATAATATTGGATTTACCACAGCCGTTAGGCCCCACCACCGCGCACAGATTACTGGGGAAAGTGACCGTAGTAGGATCGACGAAGGATTTAAAACCCGCCAGCTTGATACACTTTAAACGCATAGGTCCCTGTTACTCGTTATGATTGAGCCATGCCATCCGGTTCGAACTCTGTGGCGCAAGGTGGCGCGTGTCTAAACCGGCATAAAAGCCGGAATTCTACACCTAAAGCGGCGCCGGTAACACTATTGACACGGGCAATGGGCACGACTTCTCCCCAGGCGGCCAGGCGTCTGCTGAAACTGTGATCAAAGAGGCAAATTTATGGCAGACGCTGGTCGATGGTGATTTCCACCTGCTCCGGTGGTGCTTCGGCATCAAAGCCGCCACTGGCCCCTTGCAAATCTCCCGAGGACGGGGTGGCATTGCCGCTGAGCGAGACTCGAGCCACCACCTGCAGCTGCTGGTATTGGCTTAAATCCTCCAGCGCAATCATGGCCATAGTCTCATCCATCACCAGAGACAGAGGAAACTGCCCTGCCGCAAAGCGTGTGACTAACAGCGGCATAGGGCTGCCTGTGGTGGGTCGCACCATCACAAACAGTGTCGCCTGAGGTGGCAGCTCCAGAGTTTCGGCCAGGTTAATCGTCACCGGCAAGCGCCAGCTGGTGGCTGCCTCTGTCTCGGGGGTCGTCTGTCTCAGTTGCTCGCGGGCGCGTTCGATGCCGCCACTGAGCGCATGGTAGGTTTGCGAATCTGCCGAGAGGCTTGGCAGCACCCGTTGCCAGTAATCGATGGCCGCCTGGTAATCGCCAGTTTGGTAGGCATCTATGCCCGCCAGCCCCAGCGCCGTAGGTTCCTGCGGATCGGTAAAGAGCGCGTCGCGCACTAAATTGCGAATCTCTTGGTTGACCTGATGATTGCCCTGCAGAAACAGAACCTGGGCCAGTTGCGCGGTATTGGCAGCATCTTCCGGATACAGACGGCGCAATTGACGCAGGGCCTCGGTGGCTCCTTCCACATCACCCAGCGCTAGCTGATAGCGTGCCAGCAGATACCAGTACTGGGCATTATCGGGCCGCTCAAGGGCTCGCTTATGCAGCAGGCTGATCATTTCTTCGGTGCGCTCGGGTCCTGCCTGGCGGTGCTGCTCAAAGTCGGCCATATCGGCTTGCAGCAGCGCGCGGTGTTGCTCGGCCACTTGCACATCGGCAACATTGCCGCGCCAGATATAGAGCACGGCCCCCAAGGCAATGACCAGCAGTGCGCTAAGAATCAGAAAGTTGCGACCCTGACTGTTGGCGACTACGACGACTGTGCGTTTTTCATCTTCCAGCAGATTGCGCTGTGCCTCTTGCTGCAGTTGTTCATATTGAGCTGCGTTAAT
>Ga0209075_1001818_pt1 | contig 19650 bp, 14 predicted proteins | sample Stecom2011_FD_187523 | JGI IMG/M metagenome (GOLD analysis project Ga0209075, IMG submission 187523) | Agricultural soil microbial communities from Utah to study Nitrogen management - Steer compost 2011 (SPAdes) (version 2) | ecosystem: Environmental > Terrestrial > Soil > Agricultural land...
CATTTCAAAACGGCTCCATTGCTTTGCACGCCCTGACCATCCAAATGATAACATCGTATACATTTTCTTAGCCACAGGTTTTTTAGCACGGTCTCTAATTGTTGCAAAGTCAGGAATCAATCCAATATACCAGAACACCAATGAAACCGAAAGGTAAGTTGATATCGCGAAAACGTCCCAAAGTAACGGAGAGTTAAAGTTAGGCCAAAGCGAACCAAATTGATTTGGTAATGGCATCACCCAGTAAGCAACCCAAATACGTCCCATGTGAATTAATGGGAAAAGACCTGCCATAAATACTGCGAAAATAGTCATCGCCTCAGCAGAACGGTTAATTGCCATTCTCCATTTTTGACGGAACAATAACAATACAGCAGAAATAAGTGTTCCTGCGTGACCAATACCTACCCACCAAACGAAGTTGGTAATATCCCAAGCCCAGTTAATGGTCTTGTTCAATCCCCAAGTACCGATACCAGTACCTAGTAAGTACAAAATACATCCGACACCATATAGTCCGATTATTGCAGCTATAGCAAATAATACATACCATGTTTTTGGCGCTTTACCTTCAATTGGTTTACAAACATCCTCAGTTACTTGATGAAAGGTCTTGTGACCTAAAACTAAGGGTTCTCTAATTGTTGCTTCCTTATGCATTACAATATATTTATTGTTTAATACTTCTAAATTCTATTAATGACTGCTCGTTGCTTTTTTATCTTCGATTTGAACTTTTGCAAGATCAGCATTCTCTTCATTACGTACTTTTACCTTGTACCACATGTTTGGTTTAATACCAATTTCCTCTAGTGCTTGGTAAGAACGTTTGTGATCAGCTGACTTTCTAATTTTAGAATTAGGGTCATTCCAATCTCCAACGATAATTGCGTTTGCAGGACAAGCGTCTCCACAAGCAGTGCTGATGTCTCCATCAGCTACTGGACGTTGTTCTTTCTTGGCAGTTAATTTACCATCTTGGATACGCTGTACACAGAATGAACATTTCTCCATAACCCCACGCGTTCTAACTGTAACATCTGGGTTAAGAACCATACGTCCTAAGTCGTCTTGTGCTGGGTTAACCTCACCAAACTTCTTGTAAGAAGGATAATTGAACCAGTTGAAACGTCTTACTTTGTAAGGACAGTTATTTGCACAGTAACGTGTACCGATACAACGGTTGTAGACCATTTGGTTAAGCCCTTCATTAGAGTGAGTTGTCGCAGTTACAGGACAAACAGTCTCACAAGGTGCATGGTTACAGTGGTGACACATCATTGGTTGGTGAATCACTTTAGGATTCTCAGCCGCTTTTTCTAACTCCTTATAAGTAAAATTGTCTTTGTCCTTACGTGTACCTACTGTTGCTTCATCATCTGAAGAATAGTAACGGTCTATACGCAACCAGTGCATCTCACGTCCTCTTCTTACTTCATCTTTTCCAACAACTGGAACGTTATTTTCAGATTGACAAGCGACTAAACAAGAACCACAACCGAAACATGCGTTAAGGTCAATGGTCATTCCCCATCTGTGTCCTACATTCTCAACTGGATGGTCATCCCACAAGTTAAACTCAGCTAAAGGAGCTTGAACGTGATTTCCATTTTCGTCAATTTTCTGTAGTGTCCAATCTGGATTATAGGCATCTTTAGAATGATTTAAATAAGTATCTAAAGTGGTCTCTCTAACAATAGAGTTTCTCGCCATCACAGTTCTGTGAATTTGAGTTGTTGCGATTGGATATTTTGTTTTCTTATTCTCTATTATTGCTGCTGCTGTGTATTCCATAACACCGCTAGCAGTTTGGATCATTTTAAATGCATTCGCTCCAATTGGTTTTGGATTACCATTAGCATCTAAAACGTTTCCGCCATATTCTTTCGTTTGGAAAGCAGCTTTACCAATGTTGGCTCCACCTTCTCCACGTCCGTAACCTAACGCTAGTCCAACAGTTCCTGGCGCTTGACCTGGAGACGGATAAACTGGCAATTCATAGGTTACATCACCAACTGTAATAGATGCAAGTGTACAACCATGTTCTTGATCGATGTGCTCATTATACCCTTGTTCGATCATCACAGTAGGATTCATCGTAATATAGTTGTCCCAAGTAACTTTAGTAATTGGGTCTGGTAACTCTTGTAACCATGGGTTAGCGGCTTGATCTCCACGACCAATACCAGCTTTTTGGTAAAGAACAACTTCTAAATCACCACCTTTTGGTAGATGTTTAGCTGTACTTGCAATAGCAGCATCATTAAATTCTTTTGCTGAAGGTGCTACTGCATTCTTAGAAAATACTGAATTATGAATAGTTGTATTCCAGAAAGTATCAAAGTTTGTTGAACCTGCAAATTCTTTTGCTGACCAATTTTCTTTAATATAGTTGTGGAAAACTTTACTGTCTTTCCCTTCACGCTTCGCCTTACCAGCCCAAACCAAAAATGATTCTTGAGCTGCAACTGTATCGTATAAAGGACGAATTGTTGGTTGAGCTAATGCGTATTCATTTGCTTTAGGCGAGAAGTCATTCCAAGCTTCTAAAGCATGGTGATCTGGAACAACATACTTACAATGAGTAGCTGTTTCATCCATTACGCTCGCTAAAGAAACTGTAAGTGTTGTTTTTGCTAATGCTTCAGCTAAGGCCGCGCCATTAGGAGCAGAATAAACAGGGTTTACTCCATAAAAGATAACTGCGTCTGGTCCTTTACCTTGAGTAAGATCTTTAACAAAGGCCATCATTTTATCATCCTCAGATGCAAATAAATTGACAGGATTATTTAAGTTGATTGTTGTTTGGTATGCATTTGTTAATGCGTTTACTTTATTAACCAATACTTGGATTCCAACGTTGTTAGATCCAGAAACAACCAATCCATTTCCTTTCTTTAAGTCTTTTGCGATTCTCTTCACGTTCTCCGCACCAACAGTATCAGGGATTGAAGCAGAAACTCCATTCGTTGATCCACCTAATTCTTTTACTAAAGCTGCTAAAATTCCAGCTTCTTCTGAAGGCTTAATCATCAAACGAACGTCAGCAGTTGAACCAGTAATTGACATATTCGATTCAATCTGGTAGTGCTTGCTTACCCATTTACCGTCTGGGTTACGTTTTTCAGCATATTGACCAGCATATTGCGTCGCCAACAGCCAAGTACTTAAGAAATCAGCACCAAAACTTACTATCGTCTTTGCTTTAGAGAAATCGTAATCAGGGATTACAGCCTCACCAAATGAAAGTTCGTTTGCTTTTCTGATTCCAGCATAAGAAACTGAATCGTATTGAATGTGTTCAAATTGAGCACCTGAAGTTGAAGCAACTTCTTCTCCTTCTTCAGTTGTTGTTGCACCACCTGTAATTGAATTTCTCAATTCATTCACTGCTTTATAGCTAGAAGGTGAAGCAAGCGTATTTGACAGAAGAACAACTTTACCATTCTTCGCTTTGATCTTTTCTAGTTCAGCCATGATTTCGCTATCAGCATCTGCTGTAGCAATACCTTGACCATCTTTAAACGCATATTGAAGACGTGCTTCGTTATATAAAGAAAGAACAGAAGCAATAATTTGTGGGTTCGCACCTCCATTAGTGAATCCGAAATCTTTATTTCCTTTTATATATATAGGACGTCCCTCTCTTGTTTTTACAAGAATGTTAGCATAAGAGTTACCATCATAATAAGTAGAAGCATACCATGTAGCAACACCAGGAGTAACATCCACTGGCTTGTTTACATAAGGAATCGCTTTTGTTACGGGAGCCTCACAAGCTGCAATAGTAGCAGCCGCGACACTAAACCCTAGGAATTTTAAGAAATCCCTTCTTGGTGTAGATGACTCACTTAACTTTTCGTCTGATAAAAACTCATCAACACTTACATCCTGACTAAACTCTTGGTCTCTGTTTGCGATAAACTCAGGAGTTTCATTCAACTCTTCAAGACCTTTCCAATATTTTCTGCTCATTGCCATATCTTATTTAGCTATCAACTTTCAATTAATTAGTAGTGACACTTAGCACATTCCCATCCGCCAAGCTCATCTACTGTAACTTTACCGTCCTCTAAATACTGCTCATATAAAGATTCGTCATTTTCAAGAAGACGTTTATGTATTTCATCGTAATATCCTCCTTTTCCTTCTAAAGGCCCACTAGAAACTTCTTTAACTCCGTGACATTCTATACACCACCCCATTGTTAAGGTTTCTTTTGTCAATTGGATATTTCCTTCGATTTTATTCAACTCCTCGATAGGAACAACACGTGCAACATCATGTTGCTTTGTCATATCACCGTGACATTGCTTACAGTCAATTCCTCCGATTTCAACGTGCTGAGAGTGGTTAAAGTAAACGTGGTCTGGCAAGTTATGAACTTTATTCCAAACAATGTTTTCAGTTTCACCACTGTATGTACCCCCTCCTTCTGGCGAGAATCCAGCAGATTTATAAATATTTTTAATTTTCTCAACTTGATCTCCCTCACCTTGAATCTGTTTGTGACAGTTCATACAAAGGTTAGTTGTAGGAAGTCCAGCTGACTTTGATTTATTGGCTGAATTGTGACAATATTTACAATCAATTCCATTAATTCCAGCGTGAATATCATGCGGGAAAGCAATCGGCTGGCTTGGCTGATACCCTGTTACTACACCAATTTGGTTCAATCCTAAGAACAACCATGTAGTTGCAGCAATAACAATCACCAACACTCCCATTCCAACATACTTTCTATTCTTGAAGATCCATGCTTTAGAGCCAACTTTAATTTGCTTATCATTGTCTTCGTCTAGTTCTTCTAACTGACGTTTAACACCACCAACAGAGAAAATAATCACTAAAAAGACAGCACCCAGTATGTACCAGATCCAACCCAAATCATTTTCTTCTACGTTTGTAGCCACAGCAACTCCCCCACCAGCAGCAGCGGCATCACCACCTGCACCTGGAACCGGCTGTGCGTCAATATAATCAAAAATTGATTCGATCTGCTCATCATTTAAATCTGCGAAAGTCGTCATTGCAGAAGGCGACCAATTGGAAGCTTCTTTTGCATACGGGTCAGTTGCCGCAGCAACTTGCCAATTCTTCACCCACTGGTGCAAGGAACCTTCTAAGGCACCCCCTTCTTCCCATTTCTGGCGAACTTCAAACAATTTCGGCCCAGTCATATCCTTATGAGGAGAGTGACAAGTAGCACATTTTGAATTAAATATTGACTCACCTTCCTGTGCATTAGACACATATGTCGTCAACATGAATAGCGTTAATATAAACGCAAACAATCCTTTATTTCCCTTGTTAAACATCTGATTCTTAGATATTTTGATTTATAATTTCACAAATTTACGTGCTAATTCGCAATACTTATTGGAAGCAAAATTAGCAGAATATCCATACTCAATGACAGTTTCATGACAATAATACCCCTTTTAAAATCAATTTAGAATCATTCTAAACAAGGGTTGAAAGTGTCTGACACGTAAAGTTGGGTGATAAAAAAGTATACAGTTTATTCATTATCAATTTACAAAAGTATGTTAAAAGCTAAACATTTATAGGCTTTAAACTTCAATTTGAATAAAAAACAAAAAAAATTAGAATGTGTGATTAGGAAGAATCATTGTGAATATCTTTTTTCCACACAGACCTATTGCAATTATTAACTTTTCAATTTTTGAAAAATAGGTTATCAACAATTCCAACCCATTATTTAATTCCAAAAAAAAAGGATTACACAATAATAAACTGAACTTCACTTCAGAGAAGAAAATGATTAAATAGAGTTTGAAAAATGAACTTTATCATATATTACTGAAGGATAAAACTTTACTTTTATAAAAAACATTTATTCTATGAAATATCTCAAAGGTTTAATGACCAGCATCACGATAGCCCTAAGCGTTTCTGCTACAATGGCACAATTAGACATAACCGGACAATACAGAGTGAAACCAGAATTCAGAAATGGTTACCAACAACCCTTGTTAGCATCAGAACTGCCTTCTTTTCATGTTTCTCAAAGGGCACGTTTAGGTGCTAATTACACTCATAAATTGTTCAAGTTTAAATTGTCGTTGCAAGATGTTAGAACATGGGGTAATACTTCAAATATTGCTATTGACGACAATGGATATTTGTCCGTTTACGAAGCAAATGTTTCCTTGTTTTTTGGAAAAAAATGGAGTGTAAAGATGGGGCGCCAACCTATATCTTATGATAATCAAAGAATATTTGGGGAGTTAGATTGGGCAATGCAAGGACGTAGACATGATGCTGCACTAGTAAAGTTTAGAGACAATCAATGGAAGGTTGACGTAGGGTTAACTTACAATAATGAAAAGCCGACTTATAGTCATCCAACTTATACACTGAATAACTACAAAACCTTTCAATATGTATGGGCAGAAAAAAAATGGACAGACTTCAAAGCTAGCCTTCTATTTTTAAACAATGGAATGGAGTACATCTATACAGTTGACAGCACAGAATATGGAGCCATTTATTATTCACAGACCTTTGGTACCCACTTAGAATACAAAAAAGAAAAGGTTGAACTCACTGGGTTTGGTTACTATCAAACAGGGTTTGATCAATCAAAAAGAGGTATTATAGCATATAATGCAAGTCTAGAGGCGGCATATAAACCAAGCGACAAATTAAAACTATCTCTTGGAGGAGAAATATTATCAGGAACTTCTCAAGATCCTTCTGCTGATGAATACAATCGATCATTTTCTCCTTTGTATGGTACCAATCATAAATTCAATGGATATATGGACTATTTCTATGTTGGAAATCATGAAAAGAACGTTGGTTTAAATGATGTTTATTTAAAAGGTAAATACAAAATGAATAAGTTTACTTTTGGTTTAGCGAACCATCTATTCTTTGCAAACGCAGCGGTAATAAACGAAGACTCATTCAGTCCTGAGCCTGTTCAAATGGATCCTTTTTTAGGGTATGAAATTGACTTTACCGTTAAATATCAATTTGCGGATGAAGTAACTATAGAGGCGGGGTATTCTCATTTGTTTGACACTTCAACCATGCGCGAAGTCAAAGGAACAAACAACCAAACAACAAGTAATTGGGCATACCTTATGGTGGTCGTAAAGCCTTTTAAAAATTACCAACCTTTCAAATAGTAAGTATAGATCTTGAATAAAAAAGTAAAACTAAAGGTTTTTCAACTTCTATTTAAAAGCTAAGCGGAATGAACTGTGGAACGGTGAGCTCTCCCTTTAAATAATTATGGTGGAGAATTCATAAGTGTTAGATTTAATCAAATAAGGTCGTTCCAGACATTAACTTTTTAAAGTTAGGAACAAGAATCTCCTTTTTATTCAACATTATATATCCTTCTTTCTCCATTTTAGACAGTGTTCGTATTGCAGTTTCTTGTGTTGTTGCGGCAAGGTTAGCTATATCTGAGCGAGATAGCTTTACGTTAATAGTTTCACCATCCTTTTTATATCCGTACTTGTTGATGAGTAAAACTAAAGATTCAGCAATGCGTTCGTGTACGGATTTCTGAGATAAACCAACTATACTTTCTTCAGCTGATCTTAAATCATCCCCCAAAAGATTGATGATGTTTTTCGAGAAAGAATGGTTCTTGTCTACCATATCCAAAAACGTTTCTTTTAATATCAAGCACACATATACATCTTCGATCGCTGTAGCACTCGCTTGATAGGCTTCCTGGTTCAAAAGAGAACGATAACCGATGATGTCTCCAGGTTTAGAAAAACGTAGAATTTGCTCCTTTCCATCTTTACCCATTTTGGTAAGCTTTACTTTTCCTTTATAGAGACAGTATAGTCCAATCGAATGACTTCCTTGGGTAAACAAATTCTCTCCTTTTTTGATCTTCAAGTGACGCTTGTCTTGTCCTATCTCTTTTTTTAGGCCTTTAGAAAATGCACAAAAAAAACCCGATTGGATTTCACATTCTTCGCAACTTGGAAACGCTATATCTTTCATCTCTATACATTAATATTAATTAATGGTAAGTTATGCAAAGATTGAGTGAAGCCCCACTTTTTAAGACATGAGTAAAATCAGTTTTTACAAAGTTCATGAGTAATCCACAACAAGTTTTCACTTATTGTGGATTGATTTGTGGTGCTTAAATAAATATTTTCTCTGAAGTGTTAACAAGAAGTCCATAGGTGCTTTTCCAAAACCTATATCCTCCTGTCAGGTTCTTCACTTCAAAGCCATTTTGAACTAAAATTCGTGTTGCGAGATACCCTCTCAATCCAACTTCACAAAATAAATAAATCGTTTTGTCTTTGGGTAAACTCTCCAATCGATTGCGCAATTCATCTAATTCGATGTTTATAGCATTGGGTATTGTTCCTGCTTCAAACTCCGTAGGAGTACGCACATCCAATAAGAACTTATCAGCGCCTAGATGCTCTATTTCTTCCGGATTAAAGATTTCCATCACTTTATCCATTATGTTGTTGGCTACAAATCCAGCCATGTTTACAGGGTCTTTAGCAGAAGAAAATGGTGGCGCATACGCCTGTTCAAACTCCATTAAATCTTCCACAGTTTGTTTGTTTTGTACATAGGTTGAAAAGACATCAATGCGTTTATCGACACCTTGTTCCCCGATAATTTGAGCACCTAATAAAACACCTGTTTCTGGATTGAAGGCGATTTTTATCACCATTTGTGTTGCCCCAGGATAATATCCCGCATTGGAAGCGCTGTTTGTAATGGAGGTAATGTGTTTAATGCTGTGGTTCGTGAGCATGCGGCTGTTGACTCCCGTTGCTGCAATGGTTTTTCCAAAAACTTTGACAATGGTTGTAGAAACTGAACCCTTGAAGCGCTTTGTATTGCCGTTTACGATATTATTGGCGCAAATTCTTCCTTGTTTATTGGCTGGACCAGCCAGATAGATGGGATAAGAAGCTTCGCAAACTGGATGCTGAAACTGAATCACGTCTCCAACGGCATAAATATTAGGATCAGAAGTTTGCATAAATTCGTTCACTAACACGCCTCCTTTATCACCGATATCCAAACCTGCTGATTTTGCTAAGAAGTTATTGGGTTTAACGCCAATAGACAAAATGACCAGATCTGTTTGAAACTCCTCCCCGTTTTCTAATTTAATCGTTTTAGAACCATCTGGGTTATCACTTATTTCTGACAAACCATTGTTAACGTCTACTGTTACTCCATGAGCTTCCATTTCAGTTTTTGCAATTTTAGCCATGTCTTCATCAAGAAAAGCCAAAACTTGTGGTGCACGTTCAATTAATCTGGTTTCAATTCCTAAATGTGTAAGGTTTTCCATCATTTCAATACCTATGAATCCACCCCCAACAACTGTAGCGTGTTTAACCTTTTGGTTTTGGATAACAGCTTTTACTAAATCGGTATCGTGAACATTTCTTAGCGTAAAAACGTTTGTAGAATGAATGCCTGGGATTGGTGGTTTAATGGGAACTGCTCCTGTTGAAAGCACTAATTTGTCATACGTTTCTTCGTATGTTTTTTGAGTATCCAAATCCAATAAAGTCACCTTCTTCTTAATAGGATGAATCCCAACAGCTTCTGTTCTAACCTTCACATCAATATTGAATCTTTTCTTGAATGATGCAGCATCTTGAATAAAAAGCTTATTTCTATCTTTGATGACATCGCCAATATAATAGGGCAAACCACAATTGGCATAGGAAACATAATCTCCTTTTTCTACCATTATGATTTCTGCTGTTTCATCTAATCTTCTAATTCTAGCAGCAGTACTTGCTCCACCTGCCACGGCACCAATAATTATGTATTTCATTGTCTTTACACTTTTAAAATGATTGGATTTACATTAAAACCCAGTACGACGACAAAGAAAAAGATAAATCAGTCTTTAATACATGATGTAAATCATTTTTAGAGATGAAGGAAGGCAAGAATGAGAAGAGTGTTACAAATGTTACTTTTTGATTCAAGACGAACCAAAGGTATTTCATTCAAGGATATAATTGATGGGGATTCTTGCCCTTGCACGAACATATTTTCTTTTATAAATAGCGGGGGTCCAATTTTTCATATTTGAAACAACCCTAACTGATTCAGCATCAATTTCATTTGAAACTCCACGCAAAACCCTCACATTAGAAATGCTTCCATCCTTTTCTATTACGAATTCAACGAAAACTCGACCTTGATCACCTAGTTCCATAGCTATTTCAGGATACTTTATGTTGTTGGCGAGGTATTTACTCATTGCTTTTGCACCACCCGGATATTGAGCTTCAACATCTGGATATTCAACAATTGCATCGCTATTACTTACTTTAATAGTACCACAGGAAGTGAATAGAAAAGTAATGGACAGGAGAAATAATGTAAGGTGTTTCATAACAGTAGAATATTAATTAACGAAAATACAAAATTTTACATCCATAGGTAGATAAAATGGAAACGCATTGAATTATTCTCAGTAAAATCCAGATATACATCATATCAAACAATAGGAGACGAAAACCCTTACATACCATTCAACTCACGCTGACCTTCTTCACTTACCATTTCCATACTCCAACCAGGATCCCAAACCAACTCGACGCTAACTTGTAATCCAGAGTAGGTCCGCATTAAGGTTTCTTTTACATCTTGAATAATGGCATCACCCATCGGACACCCTTTTGAAGTTAATGTCATTTTCACATTTGCCATTAATGGGTTTTTGGTGAGTTTTACACCATACACCAACCCTAAATCCACGATGTTGACGTATAATTCAGGATCAATAACATTTTTCAGGCTTTTATAAACATCCATTTCAGTAATATTTACTGTGCTCAAATTTGTCATAGGAACTTTTCTTTTATGTAAAACAACAAGCATTACGTTAATTAAAAACAAGACTGCTCCAATAATTAAAAGTGAAATACCTAAAAAGAAAAGCACCTTAAGTTGGAACAATATGCCACTAAAAAACAACATGAAACCACTAACATGAGTGTAAAATTGAAATTTTAAAATTGTGTAATTGTATAAGTCTTTAGGAAGCAAGGTTTTTTCTTTTCCAACAAACGGTTTGTAGGTTTTTAACCAAACAATAAAGGGCAGTGTTTTATAAAATTGGCCAAGAATTAAAGTGGCGATAAAGCCAAAAATTAAAACAATCACATAAAAAGCAGAAAGGTTAAAATCAGTTTTAAATCCCGAGATAAAAAATACACCACTTATAATTACAATTATTAATACTGGAAAAGCCAACATGGTTTTCTTCAATCCATAATCTAGTTTTTTTCTAGGCCTGGTTTTATACACCACATAAATGAAATTCAAAAAATAGACAATTCCTAAACCGCCAAAACCATAAGCGAGGTACATCAGCATATCCACTCCCATCAACTTACTTACTCCACCCAAAATGAGCGCGGTAATAAGTGTCACGTAGGAGAAATACAAAGGTCTACAATCGGGTTTGTGGACCAATAGAAACATCGGAATTAAAACACTTGAAACCCCAATAATTAAAAACAAAAACCAACCAATTATTCCGAAGTGGGCGTGTATTTTAAGTAGTTCTATATGAACGAAAGGAAGAAATGGTCTTATAAAATTAATGGCTAAAAGTAATCCTGCAATTGTTGTTAGACTCAACCAGACTGCACTTGTTTTGATAAATAACCTAGCAACTTTGTTTTCCTTTGACTTCCCAATTGTTTTCCAAACATTAATGATGAATAAAAATACAGCTAAATTTAATAGACTACCAAAAAAAGTAAGTCCAATTCCATTGCCACCGAAATAAAAAGACGAACAGAGTCCAACGGTTCCAAATAACAGTAAGTAAAATATTGCTTTAGTAATACTTTCAGAATAGATTTTTTGTAAAAATATTACAGGAAGAAGCTGAAAAAGAGCACCAAAAATCACAGAAGTCACAAAACCCAAGACCAAAATGTGGGTAATGGTCAGCATTATTTCATTAAAATAAACTGTACTAAGAATAGAATTGGGGTGAAACGCTATAAATACAAGCGCAACCAACCAGCTTATGGCAGATAGCACAAAATAAGGGATTACAGATTCTGCCGAAGGTGCGTTATTTGTTCCTTGATTGAACATTGTTTCGAGTAATAAACAGCATTACATTCCCTTCTGAAATCGGGCAAATAAAAGTACTTAGCTTTTTAGTTTCTAATTCGGGTAATAGATGCTGTGGAATACGTTTATGAAAAATTTTTAATCCAGTATTGTCGTCTAGTTTTTCAATCGCTTCAAGAATTTTAACCAACGGACCGGGCATTTCTAAATCACGCACATCTATAGTGACAATTTTTCCTGGAAAAGTTTTTACTAATTCATCATATTCAGGTTGACTCACTGTTTGAATAGCAATATCGTTTAAAGGAGTTGCTGAAGTATTCGTTGCTGCAGCTTTAAAATAAGTATGATAAACACCATCTTCAGCTACAGTTAGGGTCACATACCCCTTTTTCTCTTGAATTCGAATCAAAGGAATCGGTTCAAAATCAATTAAAATCTCCAAAACCTCTTCTTTTCCGAGCTTTTTCAAAGCTTTTTGCAGGCTATTGAATGGGTCTTCTCCTTTTGCAAGTATAGGACGAACATCTAAGGAAATAATTTTTTTGTTTTCTAAGAACCTTTCTTTCTGCTCATTTTCCAATGGTTTATTCTTAGGTTTTTCAGTAGAAAGGTCGTCCTCCAACTCAAAACCGATAGCCACCAAGGCATTGAGCATTTCCTCCACATCACATTTTCCTATTTTAGCCGCTTCAGCTAAGTTAACACGAGGAGCCAATAAGCGCCGCAATACGGGATTTCTCAACTTTGTAAAATGAGGATTTAAGGAGACAATTGCTTCAATCGCCTCCTTATTTTCCTTAATCACCTTAGATACTTTGGTATTTCCGTTGATTTTCATTGAATACTGTTTTATGCCATCACCTCTTTTTCAAGTTCAATTGCCTTTTTGAAGAGAATGTTGTTTTCCAAATGAATATGCTGATGCAAATCCTTTTCAAACTCTGCTAATTTTGCATACAAAACGCGATAGGTGTTACAAGCACTTGCAGGAGGTTGATAGTTATCACTCAACTCATGCACTTTTTCTAAATCATCTCCAGCGGCTAAATGTTCGGCTTCCATAGTGTTGATTGGATTTACGATTGATCCAAATGCTGGCCTTTGGACTTTTGTGCCTGATTTCTTGGCGGTAACTAATTGTTTGATGTAAGGAAATAAAACATTCTCCTCTTTTGGCATGTGACTCATTAATTCTTCCGCTACATTTTTAAAGAAATGTGCAATATCGATTGTCTCTGGATGTGCTTCTCCATGAACACGTGCTACTTTCGCACTATACTCCAAGAGCATTGGTAGAGAATCGCTGACGTACTTATGGTGATTATTTACAATAAAATCACAAAGAAAATCAAGTTCCCACTCATTAAAGTTTTCATTTCTTGAGCCTGTATTTTTATTTAACATTTCAAGGTCTCTCTCAACTGCTTTATAGTCGATACCTTTTTTCTCACATGCTTTTTGAACAGTTATTTTACCTCCACAGCAGAAATCTAGTCCGTATTTTCTGAAGACTTCAGCCTTACGAAAATCTTCGGCTACCATCTCACCCATTGTAGCTACTTTTTCTTCTTTTGTAACTCTGGTAATTTTTACCTCCCAAATTTCTGGACCACTAAGCAAGTATTCCCAAGTAAAAACCTCTCCTAACTCTGCCAACATTTGATAATATAGAGGTTTTGGGTCGTGATCATTGTGAATTACAAAATAGTCTCCTTGCTCTACTTCAGCAAATTTTTCAAATATGGTTGGATGCTTTAATCTTGGCTCCAACTTCGTTACATCTAATGTTTCCATAATTCTAACTTTACTTATTTAGAACAAATCTACGGAAGGATTTTGAATAAAAGACCTTTTTATCTTTTTATATTAAATGACTTTTGTCAGTTTTAAGCTTAAGAGAAGCAACAACAGTTATAGGGCTTGGAGACTAATTCGTGTATTATCAGAGCACATCCTTTTTATTTTGTTATTTTTACTGAGCAAACCCTACTTAATTATATGCAGGAAATAAAACTAAGAACAGCAACATTAGAAGACATTGAAGCTTTAGAAATATTTGAACAAGGCATTATTCAATACGAACGTCCATTTGCACCTCAACTAAAACCTGACCCTATTCATTATTATGCCATAGAAGATTTAATTCAAAATAAAGACGCTTGCTTTGTTATTGCCGAATTAAACGATCGTCCGATTGGCTGTGGTTATGGTATTATTCAAAAATCTAAACCAACCAAGAAAGAACGGCACCATGCATACTTAGGATTTATGTATGTTATTCCAAAGCAAAGGGGGAAAGGCGTAAATGCGATGGTAATTCAATATTTAATTGATTGGGCCAATTCGAAAGGGCTTACTGAAATTGTGTTGGAGGTATATTCTGAAAACAAAAGTGCCGTTAAAGCATATAAAAAGATTGGTTTTCAGCCTGGACTTGTAAAAATGAGACTAAATACAGAAGAATTAGTAGAAGGAAAGCTAAAAGTGAGAGCGCTTGAATAAAACCACGGAATGAATTGAACAATGTTAACATTTCGCATTCTCCAAACTCATTTTCCTTAACTATAAATATGACCCAATGGCAGATCTATCACTTTACATAATGGCAACAATTTATTGTCTAGCAGGCATATTGCATTTCATTAAGCCTAAACCTTACATGAAAATTATGCCGCCAGTTATTCCTTTTCCAAAAATGATGGTATACATTTCAGGGTTTTTCGAATTGCTGTTTGGAATCGCCCTACTTTTTGAAGTAACACGGTCTTATGCAGCACTTGGTATTGTATTGTTATTAATTGCTGTATTTCCTGCGAATATTTATATGGCCAAGCGAATGCATGAAAAACAAAGTAAAAACCGATGGATAGCTTTTGTTAGACTACCTTTGCAGTTTGTGCTTATTTATTGGGCGTATTTGTATGTTTAATCTAATGTCCCCCCTAAAATATATGCGTTCTAGAATTCAATTTTTCTTGAGGAAACTCCATGTTAATCTTCTCAAGTATTAATTCTATCAAGGTTAACCTCCTCTTAAAATGAATAACCGAAAGCTCCATTAAGGGGACTTTCTCCTGTTGAATTTTGTATTGATTTATTGCATTCAATAAGTTCTCCTTATCGCCCTCATTTTTTGTAATAAAATAAGAAGTAAGCAATACTTTCAGATGATTTTCTTCCTTTGTAAACAACTTCTTATCATTGCCGATGAAATGATGTAAAGACTTATTCGGAAACAATGGCTTGAAGTCAATACTTTTTAGATTATTCAAGATGCTATTGGCTACATTTTCTGTAAAAACAATCGCTTCCAGCAAAGAATTTGATGCTAATCGGTTGTTTCCATGTAGGCCCGTATTTGCGCATTCCCCAATTGCATACAGATTTGAAACATCACTTTCACCTTGCAGATTCACTTGAATCCCACCACAACTATAATGCGCTGCAGGAATGATGGGTACAACTTCTTGGGTTAAATCAAAACCTCCTTTTAAGCAATGATCTAAAATATAAGGAAACTCCCGCTTCAATACTTCTTTAGAAATATGTCGACAATCAAGATAAACCTCTTCTTCTCTTGATGTTTTCATTTCTTGATAAATTGCAGAGGAAATTACGTCACGTGTAGCCAACTCTCCTCTTTCATCATACGCAAAAAGAAAGCGTTCTCCTACTTTATTGATGATGTGTGCCCCTGCTCCTCTTACGGCCTCAGAAATCAGGAACAACTTGCTTTTTCCCTGCGCTCTAAAAGCAGTAGGATGAAATTGGATGGATTGAAGGTTATTAATTTTCGCTCCAATAGCATGGGCCAAAGCAATTCCATCACCTGTAGCAATAGTTGAATTGGTCGTGTATTGAAAGAGCTGACCTATTCCACCAGTGGCTAGGACAACCATTTTTGAATAAATGTATATTGTGGAGTTTTTCTTATGGTCATAAATCAAAGCTCCCCCAACTTCACAATCCTTATTCATGAGCAATTCTATGACTTCGCTGAATTCTAAAACAGCAATGGAATGATGTTTTTTAATTTGGTTTATCAGTTCATCATGCACGGCTGCACCAGTTTGATCTTTCACATGAAGAATTCTCGCATGAGAATGTCCACCTTCCAACCCTAGGTGGTAATCATTGTGCACTTTATCGAAGCGTACGCCCCAATTTTCAAGCTGGTGAATTCCCTGATGTGCGTTTTCAACAACAAAGGAAACAACATTTCTGTCGGCTTGGTTTTGAGAAGCGTTTATGGTGTCTTCTATATGTGCTAAATAACTATCGTTTTGTGTTGATATTACAGCGGCGATTCCACCTTGCGCCAATCGCGTATTGGTTTCTTTTAATTGAGATTTAGTCACCACGCCAATTGAAAGGGTGCTGTCTTTTTCCGCCAAAGCAATGGCTTGGGAAAGTCCGGCAATACCAGCACCAACGATTAATACATCAAACTTAGTTTTCATTCTTTACCAGGCTAGAGAATTCAATCATTTTAACAATCGGTGCTTTAGCTTTATCGAAAATCGCAGGATCAATATTGATTTCTGGTGTTTCATTGAGCAGACAATTGTAAACTTTTTCGAGTGTATTTACTTTCATGAAAGCACATTCGCTACAAGCACAAGTATTGTCTTCGTGAATAGGCAAGGGAATTAGGTTTTTTCCTGGAGCTTGCTTACTTAATTCATGTAAAATCCCGGCCTCTGTTCCTACAACAAATGTTTGTGCATCAGAATTCTTAATGAAATTGATCATTTTACTTGTTGATCCTACATAATCGGCCACATCTAAAATATGAGGTTCAGATTCTGGATGAGCAACAAGCTTTGCCTCAGGATATTCAAGCTTTAATTTCAGTAGTTTATCAAATGAAAACGCCTCATGTACAACACAAGCACCTTTCCATAATACTAAATCGCGACCAGTTTCTTTTTGAAGGTATTTCCCTAAGTTATGATCAGGTGCAAAAATTATTTTCTGGTCAATGGGAAAAGAATTAATAATATCCACAGCATTTGAAGAGGTACACACAATATCGCTCAACGCCTTGACTTCGGCAGTGCAGTTCACATAAGTTACCACCTTATGGTCTGGATGAGCATCAATGAAGGCTTTGAATTGGTCTGGCGGACAAGAATCGGCAAGTGAACAACCCGCTTTTAAATCTGGCAAAACTACTTTACGTGTGGGATTTAATAATTTTGCTGTTTCAGCCATAAAGTGAACTCCAGCAAAAACAATTATTTCCGCATCCGTTTTTGAAGCTTCGATGGCCAAGCCTAGACTATCTCCAATGTAGTCGGCAACATCTTGTATGTCTTTTTCTTGATAATAATGTGCTAATATTACTGCATTCTTTTCTGTTTTCAGCTTTAGAATCGCTGATTTTAAATCCTCTTTATTTAACATTTCCATGGTTAGTTTTTCGATAAATGACGTGGACTATTGTTCCAATAATTAACAGATTGAAAAATTTTAATATTCAATCAACTGTTTCAAATTTAGAAATAGGACCTATGAAAAAAAATGACCAAAATCATCTTTTGAAGTATTAAGACTTATTTGTCTTTATTTAAGGAAAGAAACAATTCTCAAGGACACTTAGAGAGATGAGAAAATGTTGAATTGAGAATCGTTTCAATTTCCTTTGTAAACAATAGTAACTCTAAAACAGTACAAATATAAAGGGCTTTCATACCAAAAAACATGATGCATATCATAAATGGGGCTGATTTATAAAAAACACTAATTAGGATCAGACAATGAGGTATTATTTATGAAGGTATAGTCTGTGAGCGTTTTTAAAAAGGCAATTAAATGCTCTGCTTCTTGTTGTGAAAGCTGAACGCCACCATCGGCTGAATACTTCATTAAGGGAGATAAGTTAGGAGAGTCATGTTTCACTCCAAAGCTATAAAATGAAATGACTTCTTCAAGTGTTTCAAAACGACCATCATGCATATAGGGAGCTGTCAATTCAATATTTCTCAATGTTGGCGTCTTAAACTTACCATAATCATTCATATTTCCAGTAATGTTATAAAGTCCAGCATCTGGATCTAAATCTAACCCATTATTCCCAAAAGCATTATCGTGAAACAATACAGTGCCATGACAATGGAAGCAGTCCCCTCGTTCAGTAAAGAAAATGTCGTACCCATCCCATTCTTCTGGTGTAAGATTACCCTCTCCCCTCATGAATCGATCAAACTTAGAGTCTGTTGAATTCAATGTCCTAAAGAATTGCGCTAAAGCATAAGCAATGTCTTTCGAAGTAATTTCGTCAACTCCATAAGCTTTCTTAAACAAGTATCTATAATTAGAGTTAGTATTGACTTCTTGTATATTTGTTCCAAAAAAGTCCTCCACCTCAAAAAGCATCACGTCTTCTAGGGTTCCCTGAACTGCACCATTCCATAAATACTGATTGTTCCAAGCCAAGTTAATATGGGCTAAACTATTGGATTCAAAAGTGGTAAATGCCTTGCTTTGGTCATGACAAGAAGAGCAGGATTTGGTTTGGTTGCTCGACAATATTTTGTCATAATACAATGCTCTCCCTAGCGCAATTCCTTCTTTTGTGGGCATATTATCTTCTGGAATAATCATATCTGGAAAGTTAGAGGGATAATTAATCACAACTGGAGTGGTTTGAAAATCTCCATAGCTACTCACCTCATCCTTTTTACAGCTACCAAAGAAAAGTACCATTAACAGATAAAAAAACATAGTTTTAAAGAGCTTACTCATTGCATTTGGTGTTTATTCAACAGAAAACACGTCAATTCCGTTGTTTTTGACTAATTCTTGTTTGGTTTGACTCCCCATCATTCCTTGAGCAATTGTTGTTAAGTCAAATGAGTTTGGATTTTTAAACCAATTCTGGATTTCCATTGCAAGTGTAATATCAAACACACCATTGTTTACATTCATCGACATTGGTAATTCTACCTGAAAGTAATTTTTGTTGTTGTTTAATGGCCCAGTATGAAAATTAAAGTGATTATAATTTCCTTGGTGTTCATAACGACCTTCTAATTTCATATAATGGTAACCACCGCCCATCATTTGAGGCCACTCCATAGCTGCTTCAGGAAAATTGTTGAATACCCCTGTTTGGTTCATGATGGAATCTAAACCAAAAGTGAACTTTATCCCAATATAATGACCATTCGGAATAGAAGAGGTAATTTTCAACTGGTCGTAGCCCTCTAAACGTGGATCAACATACACTGCGTCTACAATGTTTATGACTTGTCCGTTGGAATGTACAAAAGCTACATTCGAGATAAAATAGCGAATGGTTTCTATGCTAAAGTTATTTCCAAAATCATTAACGTACATTACCGTATCGTAGCTTACAGTAAGATCATCGACATAATGATTAAATCTTAAATAAGACACTAAAGCTGGGTTAGGTGATGAAGAGTTTGGGTCTAGATTATCCTTTTTACAGGAGAATAAAAGTGAGAAAACGAAGAGCAAGCCACTGAAAAGAATAAGTACATTTTGTATTCTAAAACAAGTTGAATTCGTAGTTTTCATGGCTAAACCTTTAGT
>Ga0209075_1001819_pt1 | contig 19635 bp, 9 predicted proteins | sample Stecom2011_FD_187523 | JGI IMG/M metagenome (GOLD analysis project Ga0209075, IMG submission 187523) | Agricultural soil microbial communities from Utah to study Nitrogen management - Steer compost 2011 (SPAdes) (version 2) | ecosystem: Environmental > Terrestrial > Soil > Agricultural land...
ACCCGGACGCCATGGAGCAGACGCTGCGTGAACGTCTGGAGGAGATCAACTGGCCCCGTGAAACCGCCATCGACTTCGACCTCGGCAGCGACGTTAGCACCATTGCCGTGGATATCGACCTCCCCTGCGAGGATGAGATGCCCGACCGCTACTGGACCATGCCCGCCAAGCAGATCAGGCTAACGCCCCGCCGGCTCAGCGATACCCGGCAGCGCGAGCTCTATCGGGACCACGTCCACGGCATCGCCTTTCGCGTGCTGGGCGCGGTGTTCGCTCGCCTGCCCGCCGTGCAGGAGGCGAGGATATCCGGCTATCGCCAGATCAGTGACCCGGCCACCGGCGGCGAGCGCGACCAGTACCTGTTCAGCGTCAAGGCCACTCGCGAGCAGTGGAGCCGGATCCACTTCGACAGGCTGGATCAGGTGGATCCGGTAGCGGCCATGGAGGCTTTCACCCTGCGCCGCGACATGACCAAGACCGGCATCTTCCGTGATATCGATCCGTTCAAGCTGGTGTAGGTGCTGCGCTATTCGCCCAGCGATTTCAACAGCGCATCCCGGGCATCCAGGTAGAACTGGATGTCCACCTTGGTGGCCATCTCGTCGGAGAGGTCGAACAGCAGCTTGCGGCAGGTGACCGGCATCAGGATCGCCGTGGCGCCTTTCTCTACGGCAATTTCCACCAACGTCACCGGGTTGTGGATCGGCTCGATGGAGCCGCCGAGGTTGATCTCGCCCACGACGATCAGGCCGCCACGCAGGCTGCGCTTGAGTAGGGATGAGCTCATGGCGATCAGCGCGGCTACCCCCAGTTTGGTGCCGGACTTGGCGGCATCGAAGGCGCGCAGCTGAACGGTGAACTCGTGATGGCGTGGCTCCTTGTCTCCGACCAGCTGGCCGGCGCGCGTGTAGAGGTTCTGCTCGGCGTAGCCGATGCTCTCGCGGAAGGCCGGGGGCACCGGCTTGTTGAGGATCTTCACGCCGGAGCCGGGGCCTTCGTTGACCTCGATGCGGAACAGGCCCGGATGCTCCTCCTGACCGTTGCTGGCCTGGCCACCGGGGCTGATGCTCCAGACCTGGCCGGGCTCCAGGGGATCGTTGCCGATGCTATTGTCGCTTTGCAGCTCCGGAGTGGCGACGAATTTCTCCACGCCATCCTCGCCCATGGTGTAGCTGAAGTGGGTGTTGCGGAACTCCGCGGCACCGATGCGCTTCTGCTGCTCCTTGACCCGCCGGCGGGCCTCCATGGCGATATGGATGGCCCACTCCAGGTCCTCTTCGCTGGGCGTGAGGTCATCGCCTGGGTAGAGCAGTTTCAGCAGGCCGCTGGCTGTCTTGTTGACCGCGTTGGTATCGCGGCCGGAGAGGGCGCCGCCGAAGAAGACGCGCCCCTGCCACTGGGAGACGCGGCTCTGGCTGCGCAGCTGGCTCCAGCACTCCGAGAGAAAGTCGCTGACCAGGCCGAAGTGATCGGTGAGCAGCTCCTTGCTAACCTTGGGCACGTCCCATCCGGGGAGGAAGGCATGGATGCGGTCCATGAACGCCGTATCGTGGCGCATTTCCTCCGGCAGCGGCCCGAACAGGTGGCCTATGCGCTGCTGGTGTTCCACGTCCACATCGAAGTTGCCCACCAGCACGATGGAGCCATCGGCGCGGATGCTTTCCTTGCCACGGGAGAATTCGCCGCTCTCCATGTAGCCCTTCATGATGTTGACGCCGTCCTTGTTGTCGAACGAGATGCCGGACACCTCGTCGAAGCAGACTACGTCGTACTGGCACACCAGGCCGCGCTGGCCGTTGGCGTTGTTGACGAACATCTTGGCTACGGTGGCCTTGCCGCCGGAAATCAGGTGGGCATAGGGCGATACCTGCTGGAAGAGGTGGCTCTTGCCGGTACCGCGGGGGCCGAGCTCGACGACGTTATAGTTGCGCTCCACGAAGGGCACCATGCGTAGCAGCATGGCGTCCTTCTGCCTCTCGGTGAGGCCCGCAGGCTCGATACCGGTAGAGCGCAGCAGGAAGGCCTTCCACTCCTCGGTGGTGAAGTGGCGGCGGGCAGCGGCCAACTCGTCTAGCACGTCGCGCTTGGAGAGCTGGATCTCGCGCAGGGCGCGGATGCCGAAGGGTCGCCCGCCTTGCTCCTGGGCGATGCTAGCGTCGTATTCCAGAGTCAGCTCGGCGTAGAAGCCACCGGTCAGCATCCGCTCGTGCTCGCTGACCAGGTCATCCGGGATCCGCACGTCGGTCAGGCGCAGGCTGGGCAGGCTGGCCATGTAGGTGTCGTTCTTGGTATCCAGGCGGGCCTGGATCAGGTCGATGATCTTGATCTCGCCCTTCTCGCGAGCGCGAGCCTTGAACAGCTCCTCCTCGCCGGCCTTGATGGTGCGCGACTTGAGCTGCCGCTGGACCACCTCCAGCCCTTCCTCAATCTCTTCTGGATCGGTGCTGGCACAGTAGCGCCCGAGCAGGAACTCCACCACGTAGGTGGGCACCGGGAACTGCCGGGCGAAGGTGCGCACTAGGTCCTTGCGTACCAGGTAGCCATCCAGCAGCTCGGCCGCCTTGCGATCCAGTTCATCGAGTTCCATGACGTCTCCGTGTGTCTGTTCTCAAGGGCGCCTCCACCAATGGCTATTCACTTCCGCCGATGGTGGTGGAGCGCTGGGCAAGCACCTGGCCGGCGTCGTCCAACACCACGGCGTAGGCGGTGTCTCCTTCGAGGTCATCATCCTCGACGACGACCGAGGCCTTGCCGCCCGTCTTGAACGCTTTCGGCGAGAGCACCAGGCTGCTGGTCGGGTCGCCGGCATGACGACGAACATCCAGCATCAGGTCGTCGCTGTCGCCTTCCACCACCAGAGTACAGCGCAGCCCCTTCCACACCAGATCGTCGATCAGCACTGAGGGCTTGGGGCCGGCGCTGCCGGTCACCACCAGTTCCGGCGTGACGCACTCCTGAAGACTAAGTCCGCCATGGGTGTAGGTCTCACCCGCCTTGAAGCAGTGGATACTCTCCGCCAGGGCGAAGTGTACCTGCTCGTTCCAGTACCAGGGGAAGCGAGCCGCGTCTGTATGCGCTCCGGGCTTGAGCGCGGCACAGCGCCCCCATTTGGTCTCGACCAGGCTGGCCGGCAGCTCGGTCTTGCTCAGCTCTCCCGGCATCAGCAGCCAGCCGTGATCGGTCACGACGCGAACCTGTGACCACCCCTGAGCCAGCAGCGCCTGGATGCGCTCTGCTACCTCGGCCAGCATGTCATCGATGTGCTGAGCCAGCTTCCAGCCACGCTCATGGCCGGCGTGATCGATATCGCCGAACTCGCACCAGGCTGGTCGGGAGGTGTCCAGGGTTTCCTTGTGCAGCTGCTCCACTTGGCGGCGCTCCAGCACCTGCCAGCCGTTATCGCGCAGCAGTTTCTGAAAGATGTGGCGGGTGATGGGCGTGAACTGATAACCGTCCGGTTCATCCTGGATGACGTTGTTCCCCAGGATAGGCGCTACGGCGTACTTGCCGGTACCGGTCACGCTGGGCAGCGCCGCCCAGGTGCTGTGTTCGGCGACGTCCAGGCCGCGGCTGGCCAGGCGCTGGGAGAGCCGCTTGCCACAGTCCATGCGTAGACCATCCACGAACAGCACGCACTCGCCTGGCTGAGCATGGGGAGATACCGCGCCGCGTTGCAGGCCATCTACGCCTGGCTGCCATACCTTCTGGAGGTGGCGGGCGGCTTCATCAGCCCAGCGCTGATACATCGCGCGTATTGCCGTGAAAATGGCTTCCTGCTCGCGCTGGCCGGTGACTTGGTCCAGTGCCCTGAGTAGGGCGTCGTCGGCTTTCCAGCCCTCGTCCAGGTAGGCCTTGCGCATATCCTCCGCCTGGCCACCCGCGAGGCTGCGCCGCGTTACCCGAGCCAGCTCAGTGAGGGGAGTCAACGCCATAGCCAGCGGGCTTCTACCCAGTTCTGCCCACACCCAGTCGCGGCGATGGCCATGCTCGCGTTCCAGGTCCTCCAGCCGCTCCCTTGCCTCATGTGCCGGCAGTTGGCCGAGCGCGCACAGGTCGTGATAGAGGCGCTCCTCCTCCTGGCGGTTGAGCTGCGGCCATATGGCCATCTGGTCAGGCTCGGGGAACAGGCCGAGATCCGGAGGCGTGAGATGAGCCAGCTGCTCGATCAACTGTGGGTAGCGGCGCGGAGCCTCACAGAAACGCGCCCAGACTGTTTTCCAGTTGCCCTGGCGCTGGGTAAAGCGCTCCAGGGCATCCAGCACGCTCTGTTTCTCCGGGTGAATGCCATAGCGCGAGTGGCACACCTGGCAGAAGGCCTGCCATTCATGCTCAGGCCAGCTGGAGCGCATGGAGTCGGGGTGGTTGAGCCAATCCAGCAGGTCACGCACCGGATCGCCCCCGGTGAGAAGGGTATTGAAGGCCTCGGCATCCAGGTGGCGGCCTTGAAGATCAGCGAGCGACTCCCGTAGCAACCGGGGCAGCGCAGCCAGCAGCGCCTGTCGTGTCGCAGCGTCACCGGCCACGTCCAGGCCCAGTCCGCCCTGCTGGGAAGAGAGGAATGCCCGCGGCGTCCAGTCCTTGGCATTGACCTGAGACCAGAGTGTGCCGCGGTACTGCAGCTCGGCCAGCGGCTTCAAGTCTTCCGGGCACTCGCTGACGGCACGCAGGTCCTGGCGGCCCACACCGGGTAGGTAGAGGATAGGAGGCGTCTCATCGTCCAGTTCGATGCCTTCCACGGTGCCGGCGATGGCACAGCGCAGCCAGATCGCTGGGCCGCGACGCTGCTCCGGGGCGTAGTCGCCCAGCACCAGAAGCTCAGGCAGCTCAGCCTGGACCTGGGCAATCACTGGCTCCCATAGCCGCTCGCGGTCCGGCCACAGGATGCAGGCCGGCGCGGCCTGCACATCCGGGTTGTAGGCGGCGGCGCTGCGGATGGCCCGCTTTAGCTGTTCGAGCATGGTCATTCCAGATATCCCTCTCGCAACGCTTCCCGGTAGACGAAAGGAGAGCGTTTGCGCAAAAACGCGGCAGTGTACTCGCCTTCCAGAAAATCCTGAAAGTGCCTGGCACGGAGTTCCCGATTGCCGGCATCGTCGAGCCCGAGTCGCTCGATGGTGTAGGCCACTTGCTCTTGCTGCCTACCCTCAAGGTCGGGCGATGGGTAAATACTGCCGCTGACTAACTCCAGCCGAAACCAGCCATCATGGATAGTGAAAGGGTCCATGACCTTGCTGTAGTCCCGCTTCCGGCTGTTCATGATCGAGCATGCCAGGCGGTAGTTACTCCATTCATAGGCCAGGTCCGGCCGCGGCGACTTGGCGATGAAGTGATCCACCGTTGCACCGCCGGTCACGCGCTCGATATAGACACACAGGTAGGCGCAGATGCCGTCATAACGACTATGCAGATCCGTCAGGCATTTGCGCCAATAGTCTGGAAGGTCACCGCTCTTGCCGGCAGGCAAGGGCTGTGCCCGGAGCCATCCACGTTCCTGTAGCCAGGCACGGCCACGCTGACGCACACGGGTATCGAATTCTGCTGGTTCAGGCTGTGGCTCGACACGAATCATTCCAGCCACCCCTTCTTCTCCGCCACAAAACGCCAGCGCATCCAGAAGGGGTCGGTATCGCCGAGCACCTCTCGCAAGCGCGTATCGAGCGCCAGGGCTTCCTGTTTGGTCAGATTCTTGCGTTTGAGTGCCGCGGAGGCGTCGTTCAACGCCTGCTCAGCCTCTTCGGAGCGAGCGCTGGGCAGGTCGAAGGCCTCGCTTGTCAGCCAGCGGCTGGCGTCTCCAAGACGAACAAACTCGCGGCGTGTCAACTTGACCTGGGGGGGTAAGTTGTTGCACTCGCTATGGATATCCAGGTCGAACCAGGCATCCTGCTGGTGATCGAACCAGGGCTCGACAGAAGCCATGATCAGCGGCGAGTGTGTCGCGGTGATCAGCTGTGTCTCGGCCTCCTGTGCCAGGTTATCCATCAGCTTGAGCAAGGCCGGCACGATCTTGCGCTGCCAGCTTGGATGCAGGTGGGACTCTACTTCATCGATCAGAAAGATGACCTGATGGGTCTCGGGCTGCTGAAGCAACTTGGAGGCCTGGCGGTGCTCCTGCCATGCCCAGACCAGAAAGTAAGCCAGTGCCATGATACGGCGCATGCCGGAAGAGGCGTGGATTACCGGTACGTCTTGCTGGTAGGGCATGCGCACCGTAGGAATATCGCGGACGTCATCCAGGCTGACCCGGGTCAGGTCGCCAGGTGCCAGCAGCTCCTCGGGAGAAGGAGAGAGCACCTCCAGCACCTTCTTGAGCTGCTGGAAGGCCTGCCCGTTCTCCTTCTGCCACCCTGCCCAGTCGCGAATCAGCCCGTTGCATAGCCACTTGCCGTCGTCGGTGCGCAGCCCATCCCAGACCTCGGCAGGGCTGAAGACATAGGCCGGCTGCCGCTCCTGGGTGTCCAGGTTCTTGTGCGATACCCAGTAGTTGCGAGCGGGGTCCCAAACGGCAAAGCTGCCGTCGGACATGGCGTAGAGGACCAGGCCGGGGTTGGAAGGCCTGCCCGGCCGCCCCGTCCAGTCCTGCTCCTTGGGCTTGAAGGTGCTGGTGTAGCGTTCCGCCTTGGCCTTGCCGGTAAACTCGAAGGTGATCCTCCCTTCGCCGCCCGAGGGCCTGGCCATATTGCCGGATGTCAGCCTGGGGTTGATCTGCGCCGGCCACTTACGCGTCAGCGCCCACCAGGCGATATCCAGCAGAAAGCTCTTGCCCAGGCCGTTGTCGCCGGTCAGCAGGTTGAGCCTCGAGCCGAAGTCCAGCGTCATTTTGGGCGCTGGGCCTACTCCTTCAAGATTCAGGTTCTTCAGCATCGTAAGGCTCCGCCAGAGGTTCTGCTTGCATGTAATCGCGACCTTATCATTATGCTACGTGAGCAGCGTCAGCGGCCCGATAGACAGCGGCACTTCGGGTCTCCGGCACGCCTGCCGCAGTAGCTGCAGGGTGCATAGGAGGCGCGCTCATCTCGCTGCAGATCGCTTAACTCATCTACCCGGCTGAAGTGCCCCCCTGGCCGGCCCATCTCTTTCTTGACCAAGGCTTCACCAGGTACCAAGGAGAGATCCTCACGAATGGCCACGTTGGATCGCAGCAGGACACCGCCTACCGGCTGCTCGCTCTGGCTGCTGCGACCCTCAGGCTTTTTTGCGGGCTTTTCGTCCTTTTCGCCCCGGCTATGCGGTTCGTTCATCGAGCGGCCGGTGATGCCCTGCATGATGTCCAGGCCGAATTCCAACTCGTGAATGGGCCGGTAGTCGCTGTCTCCCTTGATGGCCGACTTCGCCGTGGCGTGCAAGATCAGGTTATCGTCCACCTCCAGGTCGAGCATGATTCGCTCGAAGAGCTTGGCCATCGTAGGCTCGACCTTGACGTTCAGGGACGCCAGAGGCTGGCGAGAATCGTTGGGCTGCACTTGGCGCCCGTGGCGAGTGGGGGAGAGCAGGCTGACCTTGCCGACGCCGTCTCGTGGATCGGTGCAATAGAGCGTTAGCCTCTCTGCCTCGCTGACATCCCCTGCAGTCGGCATCTCGTATCCTGCACCAATGACAGAAAAGTAGGCATTGCGCGCCACATGGACCTCGATGTTCTTGGCGAGGCGCAGGCGAGCGCGGTCGTGGGCGATCCAGGCAGCTCCCTCCGAGATGATGGAGAAGCCACGATCGGAGATTTCCACTCGGGTGGCACCGAACATCTCGTAGAGGCCGGACTTAACCGCTGGCATATTGACGATGCCGCCTGTGGCCAGGCAGAGCGAGATATCGGAGGTGGTCAGGTCCGCAGCCTCGATCAGCGTCTTGGCACGCTTAACCCCTTGACGGACCTTCTGGCCGATGATCGCCTCAAGCTCGCTGCGGCTCAGCAGGATGTCGATATCGGGATCTTGCACGTCATTACGGAAGTATCCTGGGATGTAGATGGGTTCCTGCTCTCGAGAGGAGAGCTTGATCTTGGCTTCCTCAGCCCGGGTCAGCAGTCGCAGACTGGCATCCGGGTTGATATCCGCCTCCTCTGAGCCGAGCCCTGCCACCTCAACGGCACGTTTCTCGACCTCTCGGCGAATCGCCTCGTCCATCACATCACCACCGAGCTCGTCAGTACCGTCGTTGCGGATCTGCACGAGCATGCCGTTCTGTACCTGGCAGAGCGTCAGGTCCAGGGTGCCGCCGCCCCAGTCGAAGACCAGCAGGTATTGCCCCTCAAGACGGCGGATCTCGTTTTCCGGGTCTTCCTTGGTGCGAAGGTAGCCGTAGAGTGCTGCCATGGGCTCATGGACAAACTGCTCGATAACCACGCCGGCCTGGTGGAAGGCCTCGCGAAGTTCGCGACGCTGCCTGCCGTCCATATCGACGGGAATCGTGACGACGGCACGGCTGATTCCCCGGTCATGCTTGTAGCGCCGATCTTCCTCGGTACTCGACACCACGTGCTTGACGACATCAGCCACCATGTCCCGGGGGCGCCGTGGGATACCATCGACATGCACATGCTCCCGATCCAGCAGCATCTTGGGTGAGCGCACCACGTTGCCGATGACACCGATCTCGTGGGTCATGAGGCGCTTCTTGGCCTCGCTGCCGCAGATGACGCTATCGCCCTCATAGCAGACTACGGAAGGGTAGGGCTCTTCCCCCTGGTCAAATACCACCGTCTGGCCACCGATCACCTGGCTGATCAGGCTGTTGGTGGTGCCGAAATCGAAGCCGAAGACTTCCATGTCACTCTCCTTCTGTCTCGCGCAGGATCTTCTTCAGGTGCTGAAGCGTCTCGTCCACATAGTGGGAGACGATATGCAGCTTGGGCGGGTCGCGTTGCAGCGCCGTCAGTGCCTCCTCCAACCGGGGCACTTCGCTCTTCAGCGCCTTGGTTACCTGGGAGCGCAGCCGATGTTTGTCATCTTCCAGATGGACACTGGTGGTCTGGGCCCTTTGCTTCTCCAAGTGAAGCCCCTGCTCAAGCTCTTCGACCCTGGCCAGCAGGGCGTCGTGCTCTTGGCGTAGTGCCGTGTGCGCCTGGCGAGCCTCATCGCGCTCGGCGGTGAGGCGCTTGACGTCTCGCTCCAGCCGCTCCAGGTCGCTGGACTGGCGGGCCTTGGTGTTCTCGATCTGGCGCGATAGCCACCCAAGCGGAGAGAAGTCGGCATTGGCCTGGGCATAGGCCGCCTTCAGTAGCGCCTCCCTGGCCTGGGTGGGGTAATGCGTGCTGGTGGTGAACACGCCCTCCGCTCTCAGGAATCGCAGGATCTCATCCTCTCCGGCCCATCCTTGGTTGGCCTGCCAGATCAGGCTGAGGAACAGCAGGTTGCGCAGCTTTGCCAGGCGCTCCTTCTTCTCCTTGGCCGGCACCTCCTTGTTGGCCTCTACCTGCTGAACCCGGCTGGCGTAGCGCCGGAAGAGCTCTTTGGCGGGCTGGCGGTCCTCGTCGCTGAGCGGGAGCCAGTTATCCACAGGCTCCATGGCAAGATCGAAGGCTTCCCGGCCAACGTCGATGGCAAACTTCAGCAGCAGATCCCTGATGGTGTGGTTGCTGTGGATCTCGAAGGCGGCGAAGGCCAGGTTGATGGTGCGAGCGAGTGAGGCGTCCTCGCGCTTGGCGAGGTCGAGAAGCTCCGAGCGCTGAGCTGACGAAAGCGTGCGCTCCTCCAGCTTCCTAAGGGCCGGCTCAGCGATCCTCTTCGGTGCACCCGAGGAGGCATAAAAACGCTTGATGATATCGAAGACGCGCGTGACGGCCTTGCTGCTGCCCTTGGCACCCTTACCGGCTGTGCTATCGCTCTTCATGGTCTCTGCCTGGCCCGATGGCGACGACGCCGGCTCTGAAACCCGGTCGGCCTGGCTTGACCGATGGTGCCCACCGGGCCGCCTGTCCCGCCCAGCCGCTGGCGTCTGCTGGGATACAGAAGTCGGTGAAGGATCGGTTCCCCGCTGAGGCTCGTCATTGGCGTGTTGCTTGCCGCGAGACTCGCCCTGGGAGACGGTACCGGTCGCCTTGTCGATGATCTTGACGGCTTTTTTCTCTTCCTTCGGGGAGTCACTCATTCTCTACGTCCTCGATGATACGGGTAGCCAGGGCCTCGAATAGCGGGCTGTGGCGAAGCTTTTTTGCCCAGCTGGCGGCCTCTTCATGGTCGCCCGCTTCCCAGCAGGTATTCATGGCCAGCGCCTGGATCTTGACCCGGTCGTGATCGGTGGTGAGCCGCTTGCCGGCCAGGTGAGCAAGCTGGGGTAGCTGCTCTTGCTGCTCTGCCAGCGGCAGACTGCAGAAGCGCATGATCTCGGCGGTCAGGGTATCCACCGGCAGGTTATGGCCGGAAGCGATCCGGGTATCTGGAGCCGGGTAGTGCTTGCCGGCACGCAGCCCGTTCAAAACCCGGCAGGCGAGAGCAACCTGGCCGCTGGATGCCTGGGCTTCAGCTTCACTGAAGGCATTGTCATTGAAGTTGACCAGCGCCTTGATCAGGTTGGCCAGTGGGCGGTTGAGGAAGCGCAGCGCCTCGCGGGCGGCGTGGTACTTCGCCAAGTAGTCATCGCGTTCAAGACTGGTGCCACCCCGCTGGTCCTTGGCCAGCACGCCGTATAGGAAGTCGCTAACGCCTTCCAGGTAGTATCTGGCACCATCCTCCTGCTTGGCCACCGTGATGAACTGGGCGATACGGCCACTTTCCAGCGGCTGGTTGACGATCAGCGTATTAAAGGCCCGCTCTACCGTGGCCAGCTGTGTCTCGGTGGGGATATCGAATTCGATATGGTAGGTCACCGAGTAGTCAGCGCTGGTCAGTGTGACCTCATGGAAGCCCGAGGTGATCTCGCTGAGCCGGCGGCATGCCTGACGGCTGGAGACGTCCTGCTGGTCGATCATGATCCGTTCCGCCTGCTGGATGATCCAGTCCGCCTGCGGAAAGGGGCTGGCCACCACTTCGCCCCGTTCCTTGACCATGCGACTGCCCACTAGCAACTGAGGGCGCTTGAAGGGGTGCTGGTCGAAGACGTGCTGTCGTCGCGACTCTCGGTCCGCGAATATCTCGCCGCACTTGTCACACTTGAAGGTGACGGGCCGGTTGGGCTCCGTTGGAATCTCGGGGATCAGCACGCTGCCCCCGGCGTTGCCGGGGTCCACTGCATCGGTGATCTTGGCCATAGTTAGCCTCCCTGCGCGTTACTGCATGTTTTTTATGATTTTCTTGCCGCCTTCTTCGCCGCCAGCGTGAGGTGGTAGTCGTTGATCCGGTCGCCCTTGGCGCCGCCCAGCTGGGGGCCGAGGTTGTACCAGGGGGCGGATTCCACGTCCTTGCCGCGGTCCTTCTTCCAGTGGATGTTGGGCTTGTGGACGAGCACGCCGGCGCCCTTCTTCTTGACGTCGGGGACGAACAGGAAGGGGCGGATATTAAGGCGCACGCCGTCGTTGAGGTCGGGGTGCCAGCCGATAGGCTGTTCCTCCAGCGGTTTCCAGCGTACGAAGATGTCGTAGGGCTCCTCGCCTTCGAGGATCAGCTCCAGGCTCTTCTGCAGGGCCTCGGCGGCGGCCAGACGGGCCTCGGCGCCGTCGATTCCGTCGTTGATCTGTTTCTTCTGCTGGGTGATCCAGTCGCCCAGGTAGGTGTAGGTGAGGGTTTCCAGGGCCTTATAGTCCAGCCTGTGATAGTTCACCAGCGCCGAGAAGCCGTCCTTGAGGCCGTCCCAGATGTGCCAGATGAAGGGGCGGTTCTGGAACAGCTTGCAGTGCTGGGCGAAGAACTTGTCGCGCAACCAGCTCTCCAGGTCCTTGCCGGCGTGATCGACGCTCTCCAGCAGCTTGCCGCGGGTGGTGGCGGACCACTGGTCGCCATAGGCGTCGGCCAGTAGAGCTTCCAGCCGGTCCACGGCGCGCCGCTCGCCGCGCACGGCGGGCAGGCAGACGATGCCGTCGCGGTCGGCATGGCCCAGCAGCGCCTCGCAGCGCTGGACCCATTTGCGCTGCTCCTCGGCCAGCTCCATCTCCGGGTCCCGCTCCGCCGGCCAGCGGTAGCCCAGCAGCCGGGCCACGGCGACCTGCAGTACGGTGTCGTCGGTACGCAACGTGCCATGGGCGGTGCATTTGGCCTCCTCGTCCCAGACCACCGAGCCGCAGGGGTGGCCGTGGTAGATCCACTGTACTGGATCGTTTGAGAATGGTTTATTTATGTCTGGGAACGGAATGTGGGACTCTTCCCAGGTGTTGGGGTCATAAGGTACTGCGAGCATGGTTTTCACTGACGCAGCAAATCCTGATTCAATCTTTAAAAGCTCTTCGGCAAATACTCCAGAGCGAACGTATCTCCATATCCTTTGAATGTCGCTGCTGCTCTTTGGGATGACAACGCAACAGTTTTCTCCATAGATTTGCCCGGTGTAAAGGGTGGCTCTCTTCTCTCCTACAAGGCTGATTACAATTCCTTTATGGCCCCAGTTTGGCTTTCCGCTTCGCCATTGCTGTGCTTTGTGGTTTAAGTGCCTTACAGATTTGGCAAGTTCAGCCATTCTCCCCCTTTCCTTCTCCCAAAGGACGATATCTTCACGGCCAGAGAATGCTGCGGTGGTTGCTGGGGCTAGTTGATAATACTCCCAGTCTGATGAGGGCAGCTCTCTTTCCCAGTGCTTCTTGTAAAAGGCGATTCCATCGCCTACACCTTGCCCATGTAGAGCATCCGCATAGTCACGCAAATAACCAGCTGATGCTGATGCTCCCACTCTGATTCTAAGTGCAGGGTCAGCAGTTATATCGGCGATATCGATTTTTTCTGCTGAATTCTCTAGCAAATTAAAAATGATACTCTGCGTTCCATCTGTTTTCTCAATATCGATAAAGTTGATTTTTCTTTGAGTGGAGTTATTTATAAAATAAAGTGCTACGCTAACCACTTCTCCAGTGATTGCCTCAAATGCTCCTGATCCCAGCCTGGCCACTAAAGGAACGCCATGCTCGTCAAGTAGGCGCTGCCTAAGGTTTGTATAGCCTTTTTTTGTAAGCATGCTTTGCATGGAAACTGTTGCCATGATGCCGCCATGGTCAAGTGATTTTATCCACCGGGATATCATCATGGTGGCTAAGTCTTGCTTTGAATCTGCATAAAAATCATCAGCAAGTTTGGTTAGTTGTTCGGGCTGAGAGCCCCTTTTCAAATATGGGACATTGGTGGCTATGAGGTGGTACTTTCCAGAAAGTAGTTTTGCGGATTTTGCAGTCCCTTTGGCGACGATAGATAATTCATTTTTATTGTCATCGCTATAGTTTTCCAGTGTGCTTTCGATGATATTTGAGACCTCTCTCCAAGAGGTCTCAAAAAGAGTTCCACTCCCGAGAGTTTTTCCAGGGTCTATTAAGCTGCCAAGCTGAGGGGCTAGTTTAAATTGATCATATAGCTTTTCTAAAGCGTTGCTTAAGTTATTGTTGTTTTGGGAAAGATCTAGCCACGTACTTTTTCTCACGGATATAGGCAGGCCCGAACAAGCCAGATGAAGCTCCGGCAGACTGCGGTAGCCGCCGGCATCCGGATAGCGCCAGGCGGTAAGGGCCAGGGCGAAGGCGGCGAGTTCCACGCAGCGCTGGTCGATCTCCAGCCCGTGCAAGTTGTCGCGCAGCACGGCATCCACGGCATCACGAGCGTTCAAACCCTCCAGCTCCATGCGCATGGGTACCAGCATCAACAGGGCAGCGACCAGGAAGTGGCCACTGCCACAGCAGGGGTCCAGGGTCTTGAGCTCGGCGAGGCTCTGCGGCCAGGCATCGAAGGTGCCGGCGGCGGGGGTCCAGTTTCCGGTCTCCTCGTCCTTGACGAAGCGCAGGTACTCCAGCGGCACTCCGGGCAGGCTGGCCTTGTCGCGCAACGCCTGCTCGCTCTCGGTGCTGGCCAGGTCGGTTTCCGTCAGGCGGCGGGCGGCCCACCAGGCGCCCAGGCTGTTATCCAGCAGGAAGCTGACCATATAGGGCTCGGTGAAGAGCTGAGTGACGGCGGGCAGCTCGTCGGCGCCGATCTTCACCTCGGAGCGGTTGATGCGCTCCTTGTTGTCGGTCTGCCAGAACTGGTAGACCCATCCCAGGCTGTCGCTGGCGTGGAAGACCTCCACCGGCAGGCCGGCCAAAAGCTCCTCCAGCTCGCGCTGGTACTCGGCGGCTAGGGTGAATTCGAATACGGGGCTGTCTACGCGGAACACCTGGGGCAGCATGGTGCTGGCCAGTCGGGCGGCCAGGGCCCAGCCGCTAGCATGGCCCTCCTCTTCCGCCAGCTCCTCACACTCCTCCAGCGTGACGGCCACGCCGTCGTACATCAGCAGCTCGTTCTCGGCCAGGAAGCGGGCGAACAGCATGCGATGCCAGTGCTCGTAGGCGATCTCGGCGATCAGCCGGGTGACCGCCTGAGCGCCCTCCTTGAGCGGGTCGCCGAGGCTGCGGGCATGGGCGCGCAGCCGGCGGCGCAGGGCGCGCTGGTTGTCACTCAGGTAGCTGGGCGGGCTCTCCTCGCCGACGCCGAGCTGCTCCAGGGCGGCCTCGGCGGCTTGTTCGGCCACTGGGCGGGCCTTGCGTACGGTGCGGTCGAGTTGGTTGCGGAGTGTCTTGTCGAGTGGCTGCATGCTGCTGTCCATGTTGTTTCCTTCCACGGTATCCCTGCGAATGCGTGTTCCATTGCATGTGAGCATTGGTGTGCGCATTGGGCGGCATTTAATGCTCATTCTAATGCGCGGCGCATTGCCCTACGTATTGTGGTACTCGTATCTGGCGTGTGCGCCCTTCCCGGGGGGCTGGATCTGGGGGTTCTCTTCCCGTAGCTCACGCATCAAGCGATAGGCGTGATTGCGGTCGAATCGAGTGATCTGGCGGATCTCCTTGTTGCTGAGACCCACCTCGCCGCGCTTGGCGCGTTCGATCAGGATGCTGAGTACCCGGGTCTTGGCGGCATCCCAGTCGATGCGGCGGCGTGTTTCTGCGTTGCCATCGGCACGAAGACGCGCATAGAGCTCTGGGTGAATGCTCCAGTAAGCCCCACGGCCGCTACCACCATGCTCCACGTAGCCCTGTCGCTCCATATCGGCGAGCAGCTCGCGGGTTTCCGGCTCGGTGCGCTGACAGAGCCCCGCCGCCGTAGCGGTATCTACCTCGGGGTGCTGTAGGAAATACTGCAGCAGCAGCAGTTGATCGACCCCGAGGCTGAGGCCGCGCTCGCTCTCTTCGGCCACGAACTGCCGAAACGCGGCATTGATCTCCCGCTTGTGGAAGATCACTGCCACGGAGTCGCCGATCTCGCGGATCACCGGGGGCTCCTTGCCTTCCATCAGCATGGCCTCAAACATGCGGCTAACGCCGAGGTTGCTGCGGTTGACCAGGCGCAGCTTGACCAGTGCATCGACCAGAAGGGGATTACGGGCGGCTGGCTGGTGGTGGAGGATGTTGTGCTCGCTGATCCCAGCGATGAAGCCACCGTTGTTACTGATCTCCAGGCGCTGGGGATAGAGCTTGACCATCACGGGGCCGGCAAGGCGCAGGTCTCCGTGACAGAAGGCATTCATCAGCGCCTCACGCACGGCGACCTCGGGCCAGGTACGGTATTCGAAGTGGAACATGCCCTGCTGCACGGTGGTGATGGGGTTGAAGGGCACCAGCAGTTCCTCGATGCGCTGCACCGAGAGGGGCAGGGCGCTAACGCGGTCCTCGCGTATGCCGTAGTCGGTATCGGAACGCATCTGCAGGAAGGTCCACAGGTGCCCGGGCACATATTCGCGCAGCGCCTCTTCGGTACCGGCCAGCAGGATGGCGGCGCGGGTCACCTGCCCCTTGCGAATCAGACCCAGACTATCGAGTAGTTCTCGGTCAGAGCGGCGCAGGAGCTCGTCGGGGGCTCTTTCACGCTGAGCGAGGTTGCGCAGTGCCTCAAGGGCAACGGGTGAAAACAGGGCATCGTCGACGGGACCCAGCGTCTCGGCGGTGTAGTCGGTATCGCCGGTCTCCACACCGATCTTGCGGCGCTGGGTTCCGGTGAGCGGCTGGCAGTCCTTGCCGATACGTATGGTGCCGCCACCCCTGATGTCGGTATGGGGCGGCATACCCGGATGCACCTGCATGATCAACACACGGCCGGTGCCCTCCGGCACGTGGAGCTCCTCGAACACCGGGGTGATGTGCGGGTCGGTCTGGTCGTAGACGGCCCGCTTCAGCATATTGACGTCGACTTCCGGCGGAACGCCCAGTACGGCCTGCTCGCGGCCCGAGATGCGGTCGGCCACGCCGAACACCACGCTGCCGCCACCGCCGTTGGCCATGCAGATGGCCATGTCGACGACCTTCTTTACGGCCTTGTCGCGGCTCTTGGTGTCCCACTGTTTGAAGTCCAGGTCCTGGTCTTCCAGGTCATCGGCGATGCAGTGCTCCAGCTCCTCCAGCAGCGCTTCGATATCACGGCGTGATCTCATGGTCCGTTGCCGCTCCTACTGGGTGATCACCGGCCCGTCCTGAAGGGCCTCGCGCAGCTCGCGACGAACGTCCTCCAGCCAGGCGTCGATGTCGGCCTCGCTCTTGAGAGTGCGGCGCGGCAGGTTAACGAACTGCACCTCGGGCTCCATCTCCTCGGCGGCCTTGACCAGCACTTCGTCGAAGCGGCTCGGCAGCGCAGCGATGCGATCGGCCAGGGCGTCTGGGCGCACGTGGCTGAGGGTCTCCAGCACCTGGTCGGTGGCGCCGAGGGTAATCTCGGGGGCATCGTGGGCGGTCAAGCGCTTGGCGGCCAGCAGGTCGTGGCGCTGGTCTGGTGAGAGCTGCTGCCAGTTGTCGTCCGCTTCCAGCCGCTTCATGCCGGCGGCATGCTCTGCCGCGTAGCGCTCCTGCAGCGCGTTGAAGGCCTCGCGGAACTGCTGGGTGAGGTTGGCCAGCAGGGGCTGGACGGGGTCCGGGTCATCCAGCAGCGAGCGGTGCTCGCGGATCTGGCTGACCTGAGCCAGCAGCGGCTCGGCGTCGGGCAGGCTCCTGGCGTGGCCGGCCAGCTGCTTGAGGGTGGCCCAGGCGGGGCGACGCTGCTTGATCTTGTCGGCGGTGGCCTGCCAGTCATCGATGGCAGCCAGCAGCTCGGCCTGGTTGCTGACGATGGCCTTGAGCTGGTCGTTGCCGCTGCTGGTACGCACGGCTTCCAGGGCATCCAGGCGCGGGGGCTCTGGGGCCGGCGGCTCGCCGCCTGCCTGCTCTGCCAGGGATCGGAGCTTGTCCGCGAATTCGGGGGCTTTGGCCGACTCCTCGCCAGACTTGGCCTGCACGTCGAGCTTCTGCATCACCTTGCGGATCTTGATGCGCTCCCCTGCGGAGATGGTCGTGGCCTCCACGCGGAACTCCGTTTTGCCGATGGCACGACGGTCGAGCTCCTGGGGGGCGGTGCCATCGGCGGTGCGGATCTGGCCGGCGACCAGCAGTACCTGCAGGGCGCCATCGATGGCGTCCTGAGGCCAGCCATAGTCGCCGTGCTCGAAGTGGTCGCGGATCTCGCTGCCCTTCTTGCCGTTGCCGAGGTGGCTCAGGACCGCCTTGCAGACGGCGTGGCTCTGCGGGTCGCCGTCGTAACCCACGGCCTTGAGGGCATCTGGAGCGCCCTGCTTGGCCTTGGCATAGACCTTGTCCCAGCCGGCGTGATCGGCCAGGTGGAACTTGGGATGCAGGCGGGCGAGGGCATTTTCGGCGCCTTCCTGGATGGTGTCGCGCAGGGTGGCCCCGACGATCTCGTTACCGCCGCCCTGGAACACCTGGGCGCCGTTGAAGGCCTCGTCGAGCAGCTCGCGGATGCGCCGCTGGGCGGCATCGCGGGTGGTCTGCATGGCGGCCCGCGCCTCTTCCCCTTCGGGAGTGCCGGGGGTGCCGCGGGTCTCCAGGGTAGCGCTGGCGGCCTTGAACTCGATCAGCTGGTTGCGCAGCTCATCGGCGGAGCGCTTGGGGATGAACACGAACAGGGTGGGGGACTCCGACCCTGCCTGACGGGCATCGGCGCGCACCTGGCTGATGTCATCCGACCAGCCGTTGCGCACCCAGACGTAGAGCCGCTCGGCCGCATCCTTGGGCAGCGCCATGTCGAAGACCGGTGAGAGCGGGCGTGGCACTCTCGACGCGCCGTGATTCACCGTGAGATTGCCGACCTGCTTGGCGAAATGCTGGCGTATCAGGTCGTCGCGCTCGGTCTCGATCTGATGCGTGGCGTTGCCCAGGGTGCTCTTGTGAGAAAGGAAGGCGTCGTTCCAGGCGGCGCTCTCCTCAGTCTGGATACGGTACTCGTCGCCCACCTTGATGATGAACTCGCACTCATCGAGAAGATTCGGCAGTCGACTGCGCAGCGAGCTGCTGCCGGCCTTGAGGTCGTCGACCAGCAGGTCGGCGATATTGGCCAGGGTGGGATGCAGGCCGAGCTCGGTATTGGTGCTTGCGACCTTGTTGATCAGGAAGACCACGGCGCAGGCCCGCGCCATCAGCTGCTCGTCTTCGCTGCCGTTACGCCACTGCTGGGTGGCATCGTGTAGCTTGCGCGGCAGCATGCGGAACTGCAGCAGCTTGTCGGTGGCGTCGAAGTAGAGGTAGTCGCCGGGGATGATGTTGCCCAGCGGGGCGTCCAGGTTGGTCTGGATCGCCTTGTGGATCATGCTGAGCTGGTTGCGCAGCTGGCTATCGGTGCCGGTCTGGTCGAGTACACGCAGGGCGGCATCCCAGAAGCGGCGACGCACTGGCAGGATGGGGTAGTCCTGGGCGAAGTGGCGGGTGTCCTCCTGGCGATGGGCGATGGAGGTCTCGGCCAGGTGGCGGGAGATCTCGCCGAGGTTGCTCTCCATTACCTCGGTGACGGGCGCCTTGGCCTCGGGCTTCTTGGCCAGCACCACCTGGCGGATAACGGCGTCGACGTCGGCATCGGAGAGCTCGATGCGGGTAGTGAAGCGGCCCTGCAGACGCGCCAGGTTGCTGGTACCGGTAATGGCAGTCTGGCCGGTACCGATGAACATCAGCCGGCTGCCGATCTCCTTGCAGCAGGCCTCCACCGCCTCTTGAACATCGATGGAGCGCTGGCCATCGGTGCCGATGTACTGCTGCACCTCGTCCAGTACCACCAGGGTGAGCGGCATCTTGCCGTCGCGGCTCAAAGCCTGGCGGATAGCCTTGAGCATCTCGTCGCTGCTGATGTCGTTGACGTGGGGGTAGAGGTGGCTGAGGGTCTCGGCGCAGGACTCCACGCTGCTGAAGATCCTCGGCTTGGCGTTAACCAGGGCCTCATGCAGCGACTCGGCGACGTAGAAGTTGTCGAGCTCCTCCTGCCAGTCGTCGCCGCGGCTGACGACGTCCTCGCGTACCTGCTCAAGGATGCCCTCGTCGCGCAGCCACATCACGAAGCGAGCCACGGGGTACTGCTGCGGCAAGCCGGCCGCGCGGAAGATCACCGAGAGCAATGCCAGGCGCACGCTCTTGTCGCGTGAACTCGCTCCCAAAGTGCCGGAGGCGGCGAACAGGCCACCATGGCGTTTGCCCTGGGTGGAGAGTTCCTTGAACAGGTCCTGGATCTCCTGGGGCAGGTGGACGAGGCCGCGGGCGGTGGCACCATCGTCGAGGGTGACGTCTTCCCACAG
>Ga0209075_1001820_pt1 | contig 19634 bp, 15 predicted proteins | sample Stecom2011_FD_187523 | JGI IMG/M metagenome (GOLD analysis project Ga0209075, IMG submission 187523) | Agricultural soil microbial communities from Utah to study Nitrogen management - Steer compost 2011 (SPAdes) (version 2) | ecosystem: Environmental > Terrestrial > Soil > Agricultural land...
CCACCGCCGAGGTGGTCCGTGGTGCCCGTCTGGCCCAGGACGCGGGTATCGCCCTCGAGGAAATCGAGAACGTATCCATGTCCCTGGCGGAGCTGATCCAGAACATCTCCAACGCGGCACGCCAGCAGTCGTCCTCTGCGGCGCACATTTCCAACACGATGAACGTTATCCAGGAAATCACCTCGCAGACCTCTTCCGGTACCAACGCCACGGCGAAATCTATCGGTAACCTGGCTGAAATGGCCTCTGAACTGCGGTCCTCTGTTGCCGGCTTTACTCTGCCGGATGAAGACCAGGCTGATCTGGCACAGGACGAAGACAGCAACGTTCCGGTGGTCAGCTGATCACCGGCCCGGGGCAGATGACGGTTTATGGCTCAGATGCATAACCAACTGTCAGCCACCGAAGGAATCTGGGCACTGCGCCGGCTTCCGGATATGGATGAGGCGCAGTTCAACCAGTGGCAGACGTTGCTGGAGCACCGTACCGGTATGGCCCTGACGGCCGATCGCCGCTCCTTCCTGGAAACCAACCTGGGTATCCGGATGCGGGAAATCGGCTGCAGCAGCTACCAGGCCTATTACGAGCAGATCGTATCCGGCCCGAACGCCATCCGGGAATGGGCCACGCTGGTTGACCGCCTGACGGTTCAGGAAACCCGGTTTTTCCGGGATTCCGATGCCTTCAGGCTGGTAGCGGATTACGTACTGACACGGCCCCGGGAACAGCTGAGAAAGCGTGCACTGGAAGTCTGGAGTGTGGGTTGCTCCACCGGAGAAGAACCCTACACCCTGGCGATGATTCTGAACGAGTGCATGAAGCAGCTGGAGCTGCAGCCCCTGTTCGGGGTGACTGGCTCGGACATCAGCCAGCCGGCCATCGAGAAGGCGCGGCAAGGCCAGTACAGTGCCCGTAAATTGCTGGGCATGGATGAAGTCCTGCAAGCCAGGTACTTCCGCCCCGCTGAACGGAATACCGTGGAAATTGTAAACAGCATCCGTGACCGGGTCTGCTTTACCAGGCTCAATGTACTGGACCTGGCCAATGCACCCATGCACGGCATGAACATTATCTTCTGCCAGAACCTGCTGATCTACTTTCGCCGCTGGCGCAGGCGGGACATCGTCAAAAGGCTCGCAGAGCGTCTGGCACCGGGGGGCTTACTGGTGCTTGGCCAGGGTGAACTGACCGATTGGCAGCCACCGGGCCTGCAGAGGGTTCCCTCGGAACATGTACTGGCGTGGATCAAGCGCCAGTCCGACGAAGAATAACCGGAGTGGTTATGGGCAATCACCATGACAGTATCGCCCTCGACTGGGTTCGGGGCGAAATACAGGACACGCTGACCCAAGGCCAGCATGCACTGGAAGCGTACGTCGAAAATCGCGACGACACCGCTCGCCTGCGCTTCTGCCTGAACTATCTGCACCAGGTACACGGTACCCTGCAGATGGTGGAACTCTACGGTGCAGCCCTGCTCACCGAAGAGATGGAGAAGCTGACCCAGGCCATTCTGAACGAATCCGTCACCAGCGTTGACGATGCCGTTGAAGTGCTGATGCAGGCCATCCTGCAGCTGCCGCAATACCTCGAGCACCTGGGCAGCAGCCGGGATGATTTCCCGATGGTACTGCTGCCACTGCTGAATGACCTTCGCGCCGCCCGCGGCGACACGCTGCTGTCCGACACCTCTCTGTTCAAGCCTGACCTGACCCCCTCCCGGCTCCAGGTCAGCGCCAGCATTGCCGAGCGGCTGCAGGACCCGAAAGTACTGGGGCACCTGCGCAAACTGCGGCAGATGTACCAGTTTGCCCTGGCCGGAGTGGTGCGTGAGGAAAGCCTTGCAGCCCACTTCAACTACATGCAGAAGGTCCTTCAGCGCCTGATTCGTCTGTGCCAGAGAACCCCGAGGGGCGAACTCTGGAAAGCCGCCAGTGCCTTTATTGATACCCTCCAGGCCGGGGCCAACCCGGTCAACACAGCGGTCAAATCCCTGCTGAGGGAAATCGACGTTGAAATCCGCCGGCTCACCGACGAGCACAGCACCATCCTGCAACAACCGGTGCCCGAGGCCCTGTTCAAGCACTTGCTGTATTACGTCGCCCGCGCCCGGGACCTTGACCTTCCGCAGGTCAAGGCCCTGCGCGAGGCCTATCAGCTCGACAGTGCCCTGCCCTCTGACAGCGACGTAGACGCCGCCCGCTCCCGGGTCTCCGGCCCTGGCCGGGATGCCATTCATTCGGTGGTAAGCGCCCTGAACGAAGAGCTGGCGCGCCTGAAAGACCAGCTCGACCTGTTTGTGCGAGCGGAGTTCCGCCAGAACAATGAACTGGAAGAGTTGCTGCCCGGTATGCGCCAGGTTGCCAACACCCTGGCGGTACTGGGCCTTGGCATTCCGCGCAAGGTGGTGACCGAGCAGATCGAACTGGTCGAAAGACTCAGTGTGCAAACCGAAACTGTTGACGACGGCACCCTGATGGACATTGCCGGTGCGCTTCTGTACGTCGAAGCCAGCCTGGCCGGCCTGGACAGCGACCGCCACGAACCGGCAACCACCGGCGACAACGAGTTCCAGCTTGGCTCCCTGGAACTGGGTGAGGCCAACGAAGCCCTGATCCGCGAGTCACGCAATACCCTGGAGCAGGTCAAATCCTCCATCGTTAACTTTATCGCTTCCCAGTGGGACACCCGGGAAGTCGAACATGTACCCGCGTTGCTGCACAGCATCCGCGGCGGCCTGTCTCTGGTGCCGCTGGAGCGCGCCTCCGACATGCTGGCCTCGGCCGAGCGGTACGTAACCGATGTATTGCTGGACGGCAAACAGGTACCGGACTGGAAACAGCTCGACACCCTGGCCGATGCGGTCACCAGCATTGAATACTATCTTGAGCGCCTGGCAGATGGCATCAGTGAAAACGATGCCATCCTGCGCGTTGCGGAAGACAGCCTGGCCAGCCTCGGCTTCCCGGTCGGTCAGGAGCCCACCTGGCAGCGGTCTCAGGAGGACATCCAGCCAGCCGATGTGCCGGTACTGGAACCCGAAGCGGCGATCAGCGAAGAGCCGGTTCAGGAAGCCAAGACCTCCGATCACGAACTGCTGGACGACGAAATTCTTGGCATCTTCGTGGAAGAAGCCGAAGAAGTGCTGCAGACCATTCATGAGTATTACCCCCGTCTGCGCCAGAACTACGATGACCGCGATGCCCTGACCGAAGTACGGCGGGCTTTCCACACCCTCAAGGGCAGTGGCCGGATGGTCGGCGCCACCTCGCTTGGCGAGCTGGCCTGGTCGGTGGAAAACCTGCTGAACCGGGTAATCGACCAGTCCATCAAGCTCAGTGACGACACCTTCGCCCTGATCGACGAGGTGAACGCCCGCATTCCATCCCTGATCCAGGAGTTCCGCCGCGGCGATTACACCGGCGAGGTTGACGGCCTGATCAGCCGGGCGGAAGCCCTGGCCACCACCCGCCGCACTGAAACCGCCATCACTGAAGCTGAAACAGCGCAGCAGACTGTGGAGCCGGAGTTGCAGCCGGAACCGGGGATCACCCTGGCCGAGCAGTCCGCGCCCGTTGAAGAGCCCGCGGCTGAGGCAGAGTCCGACGACCTGATTGACGACGAGATCCTGGAGATCTTTGTTGAAGAAGCGGGTGAAGTCCTCGATACCATTCGTGAATACCTGCCCATGCTGCTGCGCCAGCATGACGACCGCAGCGCCCTGACTGAAGTCCGCCGCGCGTTCCACACCCTCAAGGGCAGCGGCCGCATGGTCGGAGCCGGGGTGATCGGCGAGCTGGCCTGGTCGGTAGAGAACATGCTGAACCGGATTATCGACGGCAGCATCTTCATGACCGAAGACGTGACCAGCCTGCTGCAGGATGTCACCAACGCCGTGCCGGGACTGGTTTCCGACTTCGAGCACCGTCGCCCGGCCGGGCTGGACACCTCCGCCCTGGAAGCCCGGGCCAACGCCCTGGCGAACGGAGAAATCCCTGACACCAGCCCGATGCCCATTGCCGAGGCTGACTCCGGAACAGACAGCGCTCTTGAGCCCGCTGGCGCCACCACGGCAGACAGCGGCGAGGATGACGACAACGCCGTTGACTTGGTCCTGCTGGAGATTTTCGAGAACGAAACCGAAACTCACCTGCAGACTATCAACGACTACCTGGCGGCCGCCGGAGACAAATCCACCGTCAGCTACACCGATGATTTGTCCCGGGCATTGCACACCCTCAAGGGCAGCGCCAACACGGCGGGCATTGCCCCGATCGCAGCTGTTATCACACCGCTTGAGCGCTTTGTCAAAGAGTCCCGCGCCCGGAACAAGCGTGCCGACCGGGACGTACTCGAACTGATTGCCGATGCCAAAGAATTCCTGACCCGGGGCCTGGCCCAGCTCGCCGAAAACCCGCAGGCAGAACTGGACGGTACCGATGAGTATCTGTCCCGCCTGGAACAGATCTACCAGCGCACCCTGCAATCGGCAGACCAGGCAGATGACCTGCAGCCGGCCAGTCAGGAGTCTTCACAACTGGTACAGCTGTTCCTGAGCGAAGGCCTGGACATTGTCCTGGATGCCGAGGCCATTCTGGATGAATGGTCCCGTAACCCGGACCAGCGCCAGGCAGTAGATACCCTGCAAAAGGAACTGGAACACCTTGCGGCCGGCGCAGCGGAGGCTGGCCTGGTGGATGTCACCGAGCTAGCCGCTGCCCTCAACCACGCCTATACCGTGGTTTCCGAGCAACAGCTGGCGCCCGACGACCACTTCTTCGGCACGCTGCGTGACGGTCACGAGCATCTGATCAACCTGATGGACCAGGTCGCTGCAGGCCTGGCCACCGAAAGCAACGAGTCGCTGATCGATGAACTCTATACCCTGGCTGACCGGGCGGTCGACAGCGAAGTTGACGAGGCATTCGAACAGCAGTTCTCCGAGGATCTCGAGGCAATCGATCTGAGCCTGGAGCTGGAGGAACTCGAGCAGCCAGAGCAACCGTTTGCCGACAACCTGCCCAGCGAAGAACCGGAATTCGCAGCCCCGGAGTCGTCTGAACAAGACCGCGAACTGGACGACGAACTGGCGGCCATCTTCCTGGAAGAGGCCCAGGACCTGGTTGAAAGCACCGCAACTGCCCTGCAGGGCTGGAGCGAAGACACCGGCAACCTGGACACCCTGCACCTGCTGCAGCGCGACCTTCATACCCTCAAGGGTGGCGCCCGCCTGGCCGGTATTGCCGCAGTCGGCGACCTGTCCCACGAACTGGAAACCCTGTTCGAGGGCCTGACCGAGCAGCGTTTTGCCGTCAGCGATTCACTGTCGGACCTGCTGTTCCGCTGCCATGACCGGCTGGCCACCATGGTCGATGCCCTGGCAGCGGGTAACCCACCGGAAGCGGCACCAGACCTGCTCGCCGACATTCAGACCTGGATCGACGGCGCCAGAGATGGCGGAGCAAGCACCGAACCTGCGGCAGACTTTGATGACGACATTCTGGCGCAGGCCGAAGCGGCGTTTGATGCTGACGCCGATGAGGAAGTCACCGGCAGCGATGGGCAGGATGCACTGGCCGGCCTGTCGGAACTCGACCCGGAACTGACCGGCATCTTCCTGGAAGAAGCCTACGACCTGATCAACTCCACCGGCAGCGCCCTGCACAGCTGGAGCGAAGATCCGTCCAACAAGGCCGTGGCCGCCGAACTGCAGCGCGATGTACACACCCTTAAAGGCGGCGCCCGGATGGCCGGTGTCGACGCCATTGGCGATCTGACCCACGTCCTGGAAGACCTGTTCGAGAAAGTTGCCGAAGGCCAGCTGGCCGCCAGTGGTGACATGACCGACCTGTTGTTTGCCTGCCATGACCGCCTGGCGCAAATGGTCGAACAGGTTGCCACCCAGAAGCCGTGCCCTCCGGCAAACGACCTGGTACAGCAGGTAGAAGCCATCCTGCGCGGCGAAACCCCGGCACCGGCCAGCGCATGGCTGGAGCAGGAGCCTGCTGAAGGCTTCACCGAAGACGCCACTGCCGGAACCGCCTGGCAGCCCGAACCGGAGCCAGAGGCTGAAGCCGATCTGACCGAGGCCTTCGAAGCCATGGCCGGCGACGATCTGGCCGACATCTTCCTCGACGAAGGCCTGGAGATTCACGAGGCCATTACCGAGTGCCTGGACCAGTGGCGTGAAGACCCGGAGGAACTGACGGTTCTGACCCGCCTGCAGCAGGAACTGCACACCCTCAAGGGCGGTGCACGGCTGTCGGACATTGATCCGGTGGCTGACCTGGCCGAGGCCTGGTCTGATGCGCTTGAGCCGCTGCTCTCCGGCGGCAGTAACCAGCAGGCATTGCTGGCACTGAGTGATCAGTCCGCCGCCAGCCTCAAAGCCATGCTCGACAGCCTGGAACAAGGCCACAAGCCGGCTGCCGCCAGTGATCTGATCAACACCTTGCGCAGCGTTCACACCGAACCGGCAGAAGACGCCGCACACGGCAGCGCCGCTGCAGAGCCGGCTGCTGAAGAAGCAGATGCGGTTGATCCGGAAGTACTGGAGATCTTCCTGGAAGAGGCCGGCGAGATCATGGACCAGCTCGAGCAGGTGCTCGATGACTGGCGCAAAGACCCGAACAATCCGCAGCACAACCAGGAAGCCCAGCGCGGCCTGCATACCCTCAAAGGCGGTGCCCGACTGTCCCAGCTCAGCGTGCTGGGCGACAAGGCCCACGCCTTCGAGACCCGGCTGATCGATCTGGGTGGTAATGCCCCGGACGACAGCCAGTGGCAGGAGATCACCCGGGACCACGACGCTATCATCGAACTGGTTTCCGACGTGCGCCGGCGCTTTGCCGAGGGCGCCCCGGTTGTCCAGCCGGCGCAGCCAGAAGAAACTCCGGCTGAAGCGGAACTGCAGCTGCCGGACGTCACAGCACTGGTGCCCGCCGAGTCCGCCACTGAGGAGCCGCCGAAACCAGCCAGGACGCCGCAGGCTCCTGCAAAGGCCCGCAACCGGGCGGCCGAAGCTCAGCGCGCGGCCCAGGAAACCATCCGGGTATCCGCACCGCTGCTCGACGAGCTGGTCAACCTGGCCGGCGAAACCAGTATCACCCGGGGCCGCCTGGAACAGCAGACCAGCGATTTCGGCCACACCCTTGAGGAAATGGCCGCGACCATCGAGCGACTGCGCGAACAGCTGCGCCGGATGGATATCGAAACCGAAGCCCAGATTCTGTTCCGCGCCGAACAGGAGCACGGCCCGGATTACGGCGACGACTTTGACCCGCTGGAAATGGATCGTTACTCCTCTATCCAGCAGCTGTCTCGGGCCCTGAGCGAATCGTCTTCTGACCTTGCCGACCTGCGGGAAACCCTGGCCGACCGGGTACGGGATACCGAAACCCTGCTGGTGCAACAGTCCCGCATCAATACGGAACTCCAGGAAGGTCTGATGAAGACCCGGATGATTCCGTTTGCCTCTATGGTGCCGAGGCTGCGCCGGATTGTGCGGCAGATCAGCAACGAACTGGGCAAGAAGGTCAACTTCGACGTGCGCAACGCCGAGGGCGAAATGGACCGCAACATCCTGGAGCGCATGATTGCGCCGCTGGAACACATGCTGCGGAACGCCCTCGACCACGGCATTGAAAGCCCGGAAGACCGGGCCCGGGCCGGCAAGCCGGAAGCGGGCGAAGTGGTGCTGTCACTCAGCCGCGAAGGCGGCGACGTGGTGCTGCGCATGATTGATGACGGCAAGGGCATTCCTGCCGAAGTCATCCGCGACAAGGCCATCCGCCAGGGCCTGCTGCGAGCCGATGATGAGCTCAGCGAGCGGGAAGTCCTGCAGTTCATCCTGCAGCCTGGTTTCTCCACCGCCCAGCAGGTTACCCAGATTTCCGGCCGGGGCGTGGGTATGGACGTCGTATCCAGCGAGATCAAGCAGCTGGGCGGCAGCCTGGATATCGACTCTGCCCTGGGGCGCGGCACCACCTTCACCGTGCGCCTGCCGTTCACGGTATCGGTTAACCGGGCCCTGATGGTTGCCACCGGCGAAGACTTCTACGCCATTCCGCTCAACACCATCGAAGGTATTGTGCGGGTCAGCACCTACGAGCTGGAGGAATACTACAAGCCGGATGCCCCGCTGTACGAATACGCCGGCCAGCAGTATCGCCTGCAGTATCTGGGCAACCTGCTGAACAGTGACCACCAGCCCAAGTTGCAAGGTCAGGCCCTGCCGCTGCCGGTCATCCTGGTACGCGGTGCCGAGCAACCACTGGCCCTGCAGGTTGACCACCTGATGGGCAGCCGGGAAATCGTGGTTAAATCCCTCGGCCCGCAGTTCAGCTCGGTTCGCGGTGTGTCCGGCGCCACCATTCTGGGTGACGGTAACGTGGTGGTGATTCTTGACCTGCCGGCCATGCTCCGTTCCGACATACTGTCTGAGCGCCAGCGCCTGGCCAACCTGGACAAGGCCCGTGAAGCCAGCCGCTACGAAAGCCGGACAACCACCGTTATGGTGGTGGACGACTCGGTTACCGTACGCAAGGTTACCTCCCGCCTGCTGGAGCGAAACGGCATGGAGGTCATCCTCGCGAAGGATGGCCTGGATGCGGTAGCCCAGCTCCAGGACCATCATCCGGACATTATCCTGCTGGATATCGAAATGCCCCGGATGGACGGTTTCGAGGTCGCCAGCTTTGTGCGCCACGACGAGCAGCTGAAAGATACGCCGATCTGTATGATCACCTCGCGAACCGGCGAGAAACACCGGGAGCGGGCGCTGGCCATTGGCGTCAACGAGTATCTGGGCAAGCCGTTCCAGGAAGCCGAACTGCTTGAAACGATAAAACGACTGACCGGTAACCAGTAATGACCGGTCAGTGCGGCCAGCACGGCATCGGAATCGTTTCCGATGTGGTGCTGCAGCGCCACCGGTTACAGGTGGCGACCGGCAAGTTCGGCCTTGAGGTCAGTTTTTCCGGAGGTCCCGAGCGCCTGATTGACTATCCGGGGTTTCCCGAAGCCTCGTTGTGGCTGGTTACCCTGGAAGACGAAGCCGACCACCCGGCCCTGTTCGAGCATCTGCTGGAGCACACTGAGGCCCCGGTCCTGTTCGGTGTCGACCAGGCGCCGAAACCGGGCACCATGGATTACTTCCGCTGGGAACGCCGGCTGCTCAACAAGCTGGAGAAACAGCTGGGACACCTTGAGCAACTGGACACTGCCAACGACATCGAAGAGCTGGTAACCAGTACCCTGGCCACTTCTGATACGCCTGAGCTGCCCCAGTGGATAACCCCGGCCGCACCGGGTTCGGTGGCCGAAGACATCTGGGTCCTTGGCGCTTCGCTGGGGGGGCCCGCGGCGGTGAAAACCTTTCTGGACCAGCTCCCGGCCGGCCTGCCCGTGGGCTTTGTCTATGCCCAGCATATCGATAACAATTTTACCGGCGTGCTGACCCGGGTACTGGGCCGTCACGCTCATTACCAGCTGAAACGGGCGGAGGAAGGCTACAAGATCCGCAACGGCGATGTGGTACTGATGCCGGTCGAACAGGAATGGTCGTTCGCCGATGACGGCAGCCTGACCGCCACCGGCAAGCCCTGGCCCGGCCCCTATGGCCCGTCTATCGATCAGGTATTGCTGAACGTGGCCGACCACTATGGTGATCACTGCCATGCCATTCTGTTTTCCGGCATGGGCAACGATGGCGCCATTGCGGCGCCGCTGCTGAAAAAGCGGGGGAGCCGGGTCTGGGTGCAGGACAGTGCCAGTTGTGGCAACAGCTCCATGCCTGACTCGGTAGCAGCCACCGGCTGCACCAGTTTCTGCGGCCGGCCGGAACAGCTGGCCTCCGAGCTGGTGAAAACCATTGAGAACAACTGCCTGCTGAAGGGCCGGCAAAAACGGGATTCCGCCTGAGGACACACCATGAACGAAAACAGCCAAACGCTTCCCTGCGTCATGATCCCTATGACTGACCGTCAGCTGCTGCTACCCAACGTATCCATTGCCGAAGTGGTGGACTTCAACAGCACCGACCCCGGCGCCAACACCCCGGACTGGCTGGTGGGCTACCTGGACTGGCGCGGACAGACCTTGCCCGTTATCTCCTACGATGCTGCCAATGGCGGTGCATTGACCGTACCTGGCGAAAACCGCGGCCGGATCATAGTGCTCAATACCATCGGCCCGGAGCACAACAAGGCTCCGTTCATGGCGCTGGTGACCCAGGGCATTCCCAGCCAGGCCCGGCTGGACGAAAGCCAGCTGCGCAAGCTTGAGGGCGAAGCCGGCCCGGCTGACCTGATGCAGGTCGAAGTCGAAGGCGAAGCGGCCTGGATTCCCAACCTGGAATATCTGGAAGCGCTGGCGGTTCAGGCCCGCCACTGATTCCGCACCTGGCCATGGCAGCCGGCCCTGCAAATGTTATAATGTTGCAAATTTTGCAGGATCCGGACCATGCCCGAACGCGCGCTCCCCTACCGCCCCCACAATCATGATGCCTGTGTCAGCCAGGCCCTGGCCGACGCCCGTAGTATTTGCCGGCAACAGAATGCCCGGCTGACCGCCATCCGTGAACGGGTGCTGGAGCTGATCTGGCAGTCCCACAAACCGCTGGGCGCCTACGATATCCTGGCCCGCTTGGGCGAAGAGGGCCACAACGCGGCGCCACCGACCGTGTACCGGGCCCTGGATTTCCTGCAGCAATATGGGCTGGTGCACCGGATAGCTTCCCTGAACGCCTTTATCGGCTGCCCCCATGCTGGTGAACATCATCGCGGCACCTTTCTGATCTGCCGGCAATGCGGCAACGTGCTGGAACTGGACGCGCCACAGGTCACCGAGTCGGTGGAAGCGGCCGCCCGGGCCGAGGGCTTCCGGCCCGACGACATCACCCTGGAAATCGCCGGTCTTTGCCCCCGCTGCCAGGGAGCGGCAAACCATGTCTGAGGAACTGGTGAACCTGGACGGTGTGACCGTGCAGTTCGATGACCGGCCGGTGGTCAACCGGGTCAGCCTGACGCTGCATAAGGGCGACATCATCACCATTATCGGCCCCAACGGGGCCGGCAAAACCACCCTGATCAAGACCGTGCTGGGCCTGCAACGGGCCACCAGCGGCCGGGTATCACTGGCACCGGGGCTGGTGACCGGCTATGTTCCCCAACACCTGACCCTGGAAGCCACCCTGCCCCTGAGCGTGCGCCGTTTCATGCTGCTCAGCGGCAAGCCGCTGGCAGAGTGCCAGGCGGCGCTGGCCCGGACCGGGGTAAGCCATTTGCTGGAGGCGTCGGTGCACCACCTGTCTGGCGGCGAAAAACAGCGCTTGCTGCTGGCCCGGGCGCTGGTACGTAAACCAGACCTGCTGGTGCTGGACGAACCCGCCCAGGGCGTGGACATCAACGGCCAGGCGGCGCTGTACGAACTGATCCGGGAACTTCGGGACGAACTGCACTGCGGCGTGATCATGATCTCCCACGATCTGCACCTGGTGATGGCGGCGACCGACAAGGTGATCTGCCTGAACCAGCACATCTGCTGCAGCGGCTATCCGGCGGACATTTCCCACGACCCGGCCTTTATCGAAACCTTCGGCCACCAGGTGGCGGAATCGCTGGCGGTGTATCACCACCACCACAACCACCAACATAACCTGCACGGCGACGTTGTTGCCGGCGCCAGCCATCAGGGAGCCTGTGATCATGACCATCATTGATGCAGTGCTCGGCGATTTCTTCTGGCGTGCCCTGATCGGAGGGCTGGGGGTGGCACTGGTGGCCGGGCCGCTGGGCTGCTTTGTGGTCTGGCGCCGGCTGGCCTATTTCGGCGACACCCTGGCCCACTCCGCCCTGCTGGGCATTGCCCTGAGCTTCCTGATCAGCATGCCGCTCAACCTGGCGGTGATCATCACCTGCGTGGTGATCGCCCTGGCGCTGGTGCTGCTCTCCCGCACCCGGGCCCTGTCCACCGACACCCTGCTGGGCATCCTGGCCCACAGCGCCCTGGCCATCGGCCTGGTTACACTGAGCTTTATGCCTGAGGTGCGGGTAGACCTTACCGGCCTTCTGTTTGGTGACCTGCTGGCCATGAGCCGCCTGGACCTGCTGTGGATCTATGGTGGCGCGGCGGTGGTTCTTGTCTTGCTGGCGGTACTCTGGCGCGGGCTTCTGATGAGCACCATTCACGAAGAACTGGCGCGGGTAGAAGGTGTCCCGGTGGAACGACTGCGGTTGGCACTGATGCTGATGTTCTCGCTGGTGATTGCCGTGGCTATGAAGATTGTCGGGGTGCTGCTGATTACCGCCCTGCTGGTCATCCCTGCGGCGACCGCACGACGGCTGGCGAAAAACCCCGAGCATATGATGGCGCTGGCCGTGCTGTTCGGCTTTATTGCGGTCACCGGCGGGTTGAGTATGTCCTGGTACCTGGACTCCCCGGCCGGCCCGTCCGTGGTGGTCACCGCCTTCCTGAGCTTCCTGCTGGTGTACGGTGCCGCCCGCAAGAACAGCCACTGATCGGTCAGAGCGGCTGGATCCGGTCCATCAGGCGGCCGGTTTCCAGCAGCTCCAGAAACTCGTCACCCAACCGGTCGCTTTCGGCAATGGCCCGGCGCCAGGCCCGCTCGCGACCGTCATCATCCCCAAGATATCTCTCGAAATCCTTGCGATCCGGCAGCTTACGGTCCGGTAAGCTGTCCAGGTATTCCCGGGATGGTGACACCAGCACCACATCCTGCAGCCGGGTCGCGTCACCCCGGCGCCAGGGCAGGGTCTTGTCGAACCAGCCGGGCACCACCTTGTCGGTGAAATGCGGATAGAGAATCACCCCGGGCTGCTCGTAGGGCAGGTCAAGGTGGTAATCCAGCAGCCCGCCGTCGCGGTACACGCCCTCCGGCGCCCCGGGAATATTGCGCACACCGGACATCACCAGCGGAATGGAGGCCGAGGCCAGCAAGGCGGGCAGCAGGTTATCCCGGGTCAGCGGTATGTCGTGGCTGAGAAAATCCAGCAGCTCGGACACCGGGGCCTTCACCCGGGCATCGTGCATAATGCCCCGCTCCATATAGCGGCCCAGATGCCGGCGGCTCACCATGTTGGCACTGATGGCACCCATCAGCCCCAGGCCCAGCCGGCCCCGGGTATCGTGCTCCAGAAAGCCCCGGCTACGAACCACCACAACATTCAGCCGGTACCAGGGGTGGTTCAGCAGATAGTCTTCACGGCCACCGAGCAGTTCCTCAAGGAACAGAATGCTTTTGCGGGTGACTTCCGCGGCACTGACACCCTTGGCAAATCGCTGGCTGGTGTAGAGTTCCGCCAGCCGGGCCAGCTGGGCTTTCGGGTTGTCGGATGAGGCCACCGCCGCAAAGCGCCAGCTGCCGATAGACGAGCCGATCAGCGCCCGCTCCTGCTCGACCCGGGGCAGCCAGTCTCCGAAAATCGCTTTATCCAGGCCACTCAGGCCCAGGGCCTTCGGGCCGCCGGCAGCACCGGGGATGACATGCACGTCTTCCGGCCCCAGGGGCTTTTGCTGCAGGCGGTCCAACGCCCGCCGGCCAGCGCGGATAGTCAGTGCCGGCTGCCTGATAAGTATTGCCGTCATTCTGTTGTCCTTCTGGAAGTGCGAAGAGTTTAACGAACCTGACACCTGGCCGCCAAGGTAGCCGGGATTTTCCTTGGCCGGCTCAATCTACGTTGCTAGACTCACAGCTGAGCGTTTCAGGGAAGTACAGCAGGAGCTGGCATTGAAGCATTCCTCCTTGCCGGGCACGGCAACAACCAACCCCACCCTCGCAGTGCTGGGTTTCCGCCGGCAGCTGGTATACCACCTGCACCTCTGGGCCTTTATTGCCGTTGCCCCGCTGGTGATGGTGCAATGGCAACACGGTAATTTGTTGCTGTCTGCCCTGCTGGTACTCTTCTGCGCCAATGCCGCATTGGTCCTGCTGTTTTTGCGGTTTCGCAACAGCTACTTTCTTGAGGGCCGGCTGTTTCCGTTGCTGGCGGTAACCTGCGCGGCCTATTCAACCGCCATTAACGGCCACGCCGGCGTGTACTGGGCCTACCCTGCCGCCATTGCCCTGTTCTTTCTGCTGCCCCTGAAAGAAGCCATTATCTGCAATATTATTTTTGTGTCGGCGATGGCAGTGGTGTCGTTTCTGAAATTTCCGGAAGCCGACTTCTGGCGCCTGACCTTCTCGCTCGGGCTCAGCTGCCTGTTCGCCATGATCTTTGCCTGGCTGGTGGGGCGGCTGCAGCAGGAACTGACCCGGCTGGCCACCACCGATCCGCTCACCGGCTGCCTGAACCGCTCCCAACTGGCCGATGTGCTGAACAGCCAGATCCAGATGCGGGAACGCTATGAGCGGGTGTCCAGCCTGGTGCTGATCGACCTGGACTATTTCAAGAACATCAACGACCAGTGGGGCCACCTGGCCGGCGACCGGGTCCTGAAGGAGATGGCCGGCCGGGTGCGCAAACGGTTGCGGCAAAACGACCAGCTGTTCCGCATCGGCGGCGAAGAATTCATGGTGGTGCTGCCGGAAACCCGACAGAAAGACGCCCATATCCTGGCCCAGCAATTACTGACCAGCATCAGCGCCAGACCGTTTCTGGACGAGATCAGCCTGACCGCCAGTGCCAGCATAGCCGAAGTGCGGCAGGGCGAAACCTGGTCGGTCTGGCTGAACCGGGCCGACCAGGCCCTTTACGAAGCCAAGTCTCGTGGCCGCAACCAAGTGATACTGGCCCCGATAAGCAGCCAGCCGCCGGAGCACGGCCAGGGATCACGGCAGGCTCCGCCAGAGCTGCATGCAGTCAGCTCAAGGCCGACTGTTTCCGGAACTCCCGATACGCCGTAAACACATCCCAGGGTTGTTCGAAATGGGGATAGTGACCCACGTTTCTGAGCGTCACCACATCGGCGCCGGCGATCAGTTCACGATAACGGCGCACCATGCCGGCGCCAGACACCGGATCGGCCGTGCCGGAAATCAGCCGCATAGGGTGCCGGGCCTGCTGCAAGGCGCCCACCCAACGGTTACGATGACAACGCCGCTCTTCCATAAACTGAATCAGTTCGTGCAGGATACCCCGGCCATTATTGTAGGTCAGCAGATGCCAGAACTCGTCCATTTCCTGCTGGCCCGGCGGATTGCGGGAGCCAAACAACCGGCGAAAGTTGCGTTCGAACATAGTACGAGTCAGGCCACGGCTGATCAGGCCGCCCAGCGGACTGCCGAGTAATCTCTGGATAAACAGTGGGTTGTGCACTTCCGGGAAAATGCCGCCGTTCAACAAACACAGGCTGTCGACGGTAAAGCCAAGACCACCTTCCTGGTCCCGGGCCAGCAGCTCCTGCGCCACGGTGGAGCCGTAATCGTGGGCCAGCAGGTGAATGCCGGGCAACCCCAGTCCTTCAACCCAGCCCTGAATCAGATCCGCCTGGTCTTCAATGCTGTAGTGGTAGTTGCGGGGCTTGTCGGAAAACCCGAAACCCAGCATATCCACGGTCAACAGGTTGTAGTGGCGGGCCAGCATGGGCCAGATCCGGCTCCAGTCCCAACTGGCGGTAGGATAGCCGTGCAGCAACACCAGTGGTTCGCCCTGCCCCGCCATCCGGCAGAAAATCGCGTGGCCGTCGTAGCTGAACCATTTTCCGGCCTGTTGCCAGGCTTCAAGGGTAAAGGTTTCCTGGCGGTCGGCGACTGAAGCGCCTGCCGCGGGCATTAGCTGTTCCATGGGCTGTCCCTGACACTCAATCCGAAGCTGTCACTTTAGTGCAATCCCCAGGCAACAGCCATACCCCGGGCGGTACAGCACTGGTCTGTTCCGGCGGCGGGCTCGTAAAGCATGGAGATACGCCCCGAATTACCTTAAGCTTTGCTCCTTGTTAGGCACAGACTACCGGAAACCACTATGACGCTACCCCTCGATGACCTGGCCGGTCATTACTACTCTATCCTTGACGGCCTGGGCGAGAACCCGGAACGCGAAGGACTGAAAGACACGCCCATGCGCGCCGCCAAGGCCATGCAGTTCCTGACCCGGGGCTACCAGCAGGACCTGCAAGACCTGGTCAACAACGCCGTGTTTGAATCCGCCATGGATGAAATGGTGGTGGTACAGGACATCGAACTTTACAGCATGTGTGAGCACCACATTTTGCCCTTCATCGGCAAGTGCCACATTGCCTACCTGCCCCAGGGCAAGGTACTGGGCCTGTCGAAGTTCGCCCGCATTGTGGATATGTACGCCCGCCGGCTGCAGATCCAGGAAAACCTGACCCGACAGATCGCCGAAGCGGTGGAAAGCGTCACCGGCGCCAAGGGCGTGGCGGTGGTGATCGAAGCCCAGCACATGTGCATGATGATGCGCGGTGTCGAGAAGCAGAACTCCCGGATGAAGACCTCAATGATGCTGGGGCAGTTCCGCAAATCCCAGGCCACCCGCAGCGAGTTTCTGAACCTGATCAGCAGTAACCGCTGACTTTACGTTCGACAGGAGCCCCCATGGAAAACGTAACCGGCAACCACCTGGCCCGCGTACGGATCAAAAACCTGCTGCTGCGCGCCTACATCGGCATCAAGGATGAAGAGATCAGCAACCAGCAGGATGTGGTGATCAACGTTTGCCTGACCTACGATGCCTCCGAAGCCATCGAACAAAACGAGATCTCCGCCGCGCTCAATTACCGCACCATCACCAAGCAGATCATCCACCATGTCGACGGCAACCGGTTTGCCCTGCTGGAACGACTGACCCACGAAGTGCTGGCGATTGTCATGGAACACAAGGCGGTAAACTGGGCCAGCGTCGAGATCGACAAGCCCCATGCGCTACGCTATGCGGAGTCGGTTTCTGTTTGTCTTGAAGCCCGTCGCGAAACCCACAAGGAACTCTGAATGTCCCGTAACAGCCCTGAACAGATTCGCGAAATTCTCGAGAACGTGCGCACCATTGCCCTGGTAGGCGCCAGCGAGAAAACCAACCGCCCCTCCCATGAGGTGATGGAAAACCTGCAAGGCCACGGTTACCGGGTGATTCCGGTGAATCCGAGACTGGCCGGCCAGGAAATTCTCGGCGAGACCGTGTATGCCGACCTGGCCTCCTTGCCCGAGCCCGTCGACATGGCAGACCTGTTCCTGGCGCCCGAGCGCACCGATGCAGTGATCGACCAGGCCATCGAACAGAACATCCCGGTGCTCTGGCTGCAGATTGGCGTGATCAACGAAGCCGGCGCTGCCCGGGCCGAAGCGGCAGGGCTTAAGGTGGTGATGGATCGCTGCCCGAAGCAGGAAATTCCGAAACTGGGCCTTGCCACACCCGCATCTGGCCGCTGATTCCCGCTCGAATCAAGAGGCCTGTCACAGTTTGGGCGAACAACTGTTACCCGTTCGCCCAGCCTGACATAACCTAGCCTGTAGCGATTGTATCCGCATCCCCTTTGGGGGCTGCTCCGTGCTCCCATAATAATCATAAGATTGACCGAGCCATGTGGTTGAGAAGTATGCCGGGCAATGACACCGCCATAAAACCGATCGTGCGTGCTCTGATGAGCCCCGCGTTCCCTGTCGTGATCCTGATGGTTTTCCTCGCCGTCGGGTTCTGGCTGCGCAGCGGGCTGATCGAGGAAGACAGCCGTCAAGTTCAGATTATCTTCGGCAGCCTGTTTCTGCTCGGGCTACTCACCAGCCTGACCACGGTGCTGGTTCAGGCCATCCTCCGGCGCAACCAGGCCCTGCTGAAAACCCGCAAAGAGCTGGAGCGGGAGATCGACCAGCGCAAGGCCGTGCAGAAAGACCTGGAACGACTGGAGTCCACCGACACCCTCACCGGCCTGGCCAACCGCCGCTTCTTTATGGACGACCTGGCTTACACCCTCAGCATCGCTGACCGGCAGATGCGCCAGGCCGCCCTGATTCTGCTCGACCTTGACCGCTTCCAGATGCTCAACGACTCCCTCGGCCACCAGTTCGGCGATGAACTGCTGATTGCCGTGTCTGAACGGCTGGACCAGCTCAGCGATGAACTGGTGCTGGTGGCTTATGCCGGCGGCGATGAGTTCATGGTCTGTCAGCAGCAGGTGGATGATATTGATGAGGTCATTCACCTGCTCGGACAGATCAGCCAGTGTTTCAACGAACCTTTTGAGGTTCAGGGCGGCGAGCACAGCATTACCGCCACCATGGGCGTGGCCTTGTATCCCCAGAGCGGCCTGGATGCCGACACCCTGCTGCGCAATGCCGATATTGCCCTGTACCGCGCCAAGGAGCAGGGCCGCAATACCTACCAGTTCTATATGGAAGGCATGCAGGAGCGGGAGCTGATGCGGCTGGAACTGGACAAGGATCTGAGCCAGGCCCTGGCCAACGATGAGTTCATTCTGTATTACCAGCCCCAGCTCGACCTGGACATCAACGAGGTGACCAGCGTGGAGGCGCTGATTCGCTGGCAGCATCCCCGTCGGGGTTTGCTGGCCCCTTGTGAATTCATTCCCCTGGCCGAAGAAAGCGGCCGAATTACCGAGATCGGGCGCTGGGTGGTCCTGGCGGCTTGCCGCCAGCTGGCGCGCTGGAAAGGCACGCCCTGCGAGCATCTGCGGATTGCCGTGAACCTGTCTGGCCGGGAGCTGGACGATGAGTCGCTGGTGGCCCATATCCGGGACACCCTGCTGGCCGAGCAGGTGGACCCGGCGATGCTGGAGGTGGAACTGACCGAGGAGATATTCATCCAGAATATCGAGCACAACCTCAATCAGCTTCGCCAGTTGCACCAGCTGGGTGTGCACCTGACCATTGATGATTTCGGGGTGGGCTATTCCTCTCTCGGCTATCTGCGGGATTTCCCGGTGGATATGCTGAAGATTGACCGGTCGTTTATCACCGAGGTGACCAGCCGCCACGATGATGCGGTGATTACCCGGGCGGTGATCAACCTGGCGCACAACCTGGGGATACGGGTAGTGGCGGAGGGTGTGGAGACCCGGGACCAGCTGAATTTCCTGCGCCGGCATCACTGTAACCTGGCCCAGGGTTTTCTGATCAATCATCCGGTGCCGCCGGAGGAACTTGAGAGTTCCATGGTGATGGAAACGGCGTTCGCCCGTACGCCGGCCATTTCCCGATTGTAATTGCCTGCCGCTGGCTGCAAACTTCCGGTAAATTCTTTTCGGGTGGTTGTTATGTCTGCCAGGTATCTGACTCCGGAGCAGGATGCGAAGCTTCGCCGCTGGGAGCGGTGGAATCGTAATTATTTTGTCTTCGCGTTTGTGGCGCTGATTGTGGTGCTGGTGTTCGGCAGTCAGCTGGGGATTTCGTCCGGCGATGACTGGGGATCTCTGGGGGTGTTGCTGGCGTTGCTGGTGGCGCCGATTGTTGTGCTTCAGCTTCGGCTTCGGTGTCCGGCCTGTGGCGAGAAGATCGGCTGGCAGGCGAAGCTGATGGCGCCGGATCAGTGCAAGTCCTGTGGTGTGTTTCTTCGCTCTAAAAACTCCTCTTCCTGAAAACCTTTGACCTGTGAGTTGGTCACAGGTTTTAGTCTATCCTTCAACGTAGCGAGTTTGCCGTGCTGGCACGGGGGTAGCCCTTCCGAAAACCGCTGCCAGTACATCCCTGTACGCTTGTCTCCGCC
>Ga0209075_1001822_pt1 | contig 19568 bp, 18 predicted proteins | sample Stecom2011_FD_187523 | JGI IMG/M metagenome (GOLD analysis project Ga0209075, IMG submission 187523) | Agricultural soil microbial communities from Utah to study Nitrogen management - Steer compost 2011 (SPAdes) (version 2) | ecosystem: Environmental > Terrestrial > Soil > Agricultural land...
ATCCTTGCATTTCTTGGTGCAATGCACTACAGAAGTCGGTACAATACATCGGGATGATACCTACTTTGGTCGGAACCCATTTCATTGTTCGGGTTTCTCCTGGTAAAATAAGAACTTCGGAATTGTTATTACCCATTACGGCAAATCCGTGTGGTAAATCCCAGTCTTGTTCTAGGTTAGTGATATGGAAATAAACCTCATCACCCATTCTAATACCTTCGATATTATCTGGTGTAATATGCGTTCTGATAAGTGTCATATAAACATCTACGCGATTTCCGTTGCGAACTACACGCGTATCATCTTCATTTTTAACTACGTGTTTATGTGTATTGGCATTGATATCATAAATACGTTTTTGTTTATCTACAATAAGCGAAGCCGGTACTATTTGTGCATAGTGAGGCTCTCCGATGGTTGGGAAGTCTAACAATAATTCCATCTTCTCTCCGGTAATATCAAAGAGTTGAGCACTTTGTGCAAGCTCTGGTCCTGTTGGTAGGTAACGGTCTTTAGTAATCTTGTTCCAAGCTACTAAGTATTTTCCGTACGGATTTTTAGTGTTTCCTCCGGCTACGGTTAAGTGTCCGGTTGAATAATACGTAGGTTGTCTATCTACTACCTCTAAGGTTTTTACGTTCCATTTTACTACTTCAGAAGAAACAAAGAATGAAGTATAAGCATTTCCGTTAGCGTCAAACTCAGTGTGTAATGGTCCTAAACCTGGTTTTTGAACCTCTCCGTGTAATACGGTTTCGTAGTTTAATACCGGAATTCCGTCAAAGTCACCGTCAAATTTCTTCTCTTCGATGGCTTTCATCATTTTAGAGAATGAAAACACCGGAATTAGCGATGCTAGTTTTCCACTTCCTACAATGTATTCTCCACTTGGGTCAACGTCTGCTCCGTGTGGTGATTTCGGACAAGGAATATAATATGCTACTCCTTCTAAATCTTCGATATCCAACACATGTACTTCGTCTAATATAGTTGAAGTAGCTGAATGTGAATTGTGGTCATATACGTTGTGGGCATATTTTGCTTTTACTTTTCTTCCTTTACCTTCTTTTACCATCTCTGAAATCTTTTTCCAGTTTACAGCCAAGATAAAGTCTTTGTCGTTTTGTGAAGCATTTACCTCTAACAAGGTATGTGCTTTTTCGGTATTATAGGTCGAAAAGAAAAACCAACCACTACTGGCACCTTTTCCGGTACGGCTCAAGTCATAATTAACCGGTGGTGTTTTGAGTTGGAAATCGATTGCCATTCTACCAGTTTCTTGATCAACTTTAATAAAGGTAATTGCCCCGCTAAAGTTTTCTGCATACGTACTAATCGGTATATCTCCGTTTACATCTTCAAAAGGCACACTAAAACGTGTTCCTGCCACAACATACTCGTTGTTATCAGTAACAAACGGAGAAGAGTGATTTCCTGCTGAATTAGGGATTTCAATGATTTCGTCTGTTGTAAAGGTGGTCAAATCCAGACGAGCCACACGAGGTGTGTTGTTTTCGTTGGCAAATAACCATCTTCCGTCATATTCTCCGTTTGTTTGAGAAATTGCCAAGTGGTGTTGGTCTCCCCAAGGTACAAATCCGTGTGAGGTATTCAACATTGGCTTTGTATCTTCGCCATATCCGTAGCCCGTTTCTGGGTCTTGCGAAAACACGGGTAATACTTTTAATAAACGTCCGGAAGGGATTCCGTAAACAGAAACCTGACCGCTAAATCCTCCGGAAGTAAACGAATAAAATTCGTCATGCTCACCCGGAGCTACATACACTTTTTGAGCTGCATTTCCTGTAACTGCATCTGAGGCTGTCTTAGGCTTACAAGCTCCGAAGAAAGCTATGACCGAAAACGCAAGGGTCGCTTTTATTAAATTGTTTTTCATAAGTTAAAGAATTAAGTTGCTATTAAATGTTATTGCTCTATTGTAATCCTATTGTACTCCGTCATTTTGACGCATATATTCTAGGATTTGTCGTGCCTCATCGTCTGAAATATTTTGATTAGGCATACGAACCAAACAAATTTCTAATTGCGATTGTAGTTCTGGATCTACATCAATCATAGGGTCTGGATTCGTAATAAAGTTCATAATCCACTCTGGAGTTCTTCGTTCGGTTACCCCTTCCCATCCCGGACCAACCAAGCGTTCGCTGTTTAGCTTATGACAAGAAAGGCATTTTGTCCCGGATGCTTTTTCTCCTAAAGCTGCCATCTGATGGTCGAGAGTAGCTGGTAATTGCATATTTTCATATTTTCCCAACCCCCTTTGCGGATCATAATCAGAGGTTGTCTTTGTTTCGGTAGAAGTTGATGTCGAAAAGTCCTCTCCGGATTTTTCTTTTTTACCACAAGAAATAATAAATAGTGATAACAAAAAAAGTGCTGCTAATTTTTTCATAATACAATTTGTTTTAATTAATTTTTGGTTTTCAATGTTTAGTACAACAGGTTTTCTCGAGCAAAGGTCTTATGATTTTTAGCTTAATTTTATGATTAAAATCATAAGTTAACAAAAAAATAATTCTTTAAACTTCTAGGGCATAACTCCGTAAATTTAATGAAAAATGAAATACAAAATATGATATTTATCATTTTTTTTTGTTTTAATCGCGATTTCCATTGTTTAAAAACATAAATATTACTATTGATTTTATGATTAAAATCATAAAAGAATCTAAACTTTATAAAGTATCTTTGTTGTGTTAAAATTTCATCTTCATTTGAAAAGTTTTATATTCATATTTTCACTATTTATTGTTTTCAAACCGGTCTTACCGATTGTTGAATACATAGTTTTTTATGATTATATCACTACTGAATTATGCGAGAATAAAGAAACTCCCGAACTAGAATGTAACGGTACTTGTCACCTTAAAAAAGAACTCTCGAAAGCATCTGACTCCGAAAATCCTTTTTCGACCGATAAGCACAACCGACCACTTATTGAGTTTTCGCATCTGTTTTTTGAAAGTACTCAGCTTTTTAATCTCGAAATAATTCACAGACTTGTGAAGAAAGAATATTCGGTTTATCTGAATTTGTATTCACACCTTACTACAAATTTCATTTTTCAGCCTCCCGCTAAGTTTTAGACCTTATTTATTATAAACCATGGTTTTGATGGCATACTATCCATCAAAACCCAATTACGTATGTCTAAACTTTAAATTTATTAAAATGAAAACCTTAAAATATTTATCCGTTCTCTTTGTAGCATTACTAACTTTTTCTTGTTCCTCAGACGATGATACAACCCCAACAATTATAGATGAATCACACGGTCTTGTTAAAATTCAAGAGTTGTCAAACTCAGAACATACCGTAGAGTTATATTCCGAAAAAGGTATTTTGGAGCAAGGCTACAACGCCATATCGATACGCATTAAAGACAAAAGCACCGGTAATTTTATAAACAATGCTTCACTCAGCTGGAATCCTGTGATGCACATGGCTACTATGCAACACTCTTGTCCGAAATCAGAAATTGTAAAAACCATCGGAAAACAAACACTATACAACGGTTATATCGTTTTTCAGATGGCATCGCACCATTCAGAATATTGGGAGCTAACCATTGATTATTCTGTTGACGAAAATGATTTTTCCGTAACTGAAGTTGTTCCGGTAACTGCTTCAGACAAACAACGTGTAACGTCATTTATGGGAACAGATAATCAGCGTTATGTCTTGTGTTATGTCGAACCTTCTTCTCCTGCAGTTGCCATCAACGACATGGTAGTAGGCTTGTTTAAAATGGAAAACATGATGGACTTTTCGATAGTAAATAATTATACCATTAAAATAGACCCAAGAATGCCGAGTATGGGGAATCATGGTTCGCCTAACAATGTCGATTTAACTCAAAAAGCAGATGGTTTTTACCACGGAAAACTATCACTCACCATGACCGGATATTGGAAAATTAACTTACAGCTGTTAAATCAAATAAATGAAGTTTTGAAAGGCGAAGAAGTTGGAGAAAACAACCCGTCGAGCAGTTTGTATCTAGAAGTAGAATTCTAAATAAACAGATTATGAAAGACAGAATCATCATGTTGTGGAGTTTGATTTTCTTGGGGATGACATCTTATTCTCAAGAAAGTCTAACCGACAGTGTCAATCTGAACTTTACGATAGACGAAATCATCATCACAGCAAATAATCAACCCTTACATCAAAAACAAGCCAAATCCCTTTCTACGCTTGACGAGTTTTTAGAAAAATCTTCTAAAATAAATATGGTCAAACGAGGTGGATACGCTTGGGAACCGCTCATCAATAGTATGGCAACCGAACGCACCATAATTACTATTGACGGAATGCGAATTTTTGGGGCTTGCACCGATAAAATGGACCCTATAACTTCGTATGTAGAAGTATCGAATTTATCCAAAGCAGAAGTTATTTCAGGGCAACAAGGCAACACACACGGAGCCACTATCGGAGGAGCTTTGGATTTAAAAAGAACAACCATTAGCAAGCGACCCCTTGGATGGAACGGAAGAGTAATTAGCGGATACGAAACCAATAATAAACAAAAAATAATAGGTGCCTCGTTGGGCTATAACGATAGCTTATGGTATGCTCATACCGATTTTATGTATCGCGATGCTGAAAATTATAAAGCGGGCAAAAACCGTGAAGTTTCTTTTTCGCAGTTTACTAAATATAATGCTTCCGGAACATTGGGGTATTTTTTGAGCAAACGCAATCTTATAGAAGCGTCGGTTATTTACGACAAAGCTACCGATATAGGTTACCCTGCCCTACCTATGGATGTATCGCTGGCAGAAGCTTTAATTGCTTCGCTAAAATACGAACATCTCCCTGTTTCAGAAACTTTTGAAAATTGGGAAACCAAAGTGTATTACAACTCCATTACTCATACTATGGATGATAGCAAACGACCCAATGTACCTATTCATATGGATATGCCCGGATGGTCAGATACGTACGGAATATATTCAAAAATAAAAGGAAAACATCAAAAACACTTGTTTTCAGCTCAGTTCAATGCATTTTATAACAAATCCGTAGCCGAAATGACCATGTATCCGAATAATCCGAACGAAAATCTGATGTTTATGTACACTTGGCCTGACATACGAACACTTTATAGCGGGTTATACCTTGGTGATTCGTATCGTTTGGATGAAAAAAATGAGATTAAATTTTCTGCCAATATCGGATTTCATACTAACCGAGTTGCGGATGAATTTGGTTTGTCGAGTCTTCGGATTTTTTATCCAGAGATGGACAAAAGTAAAAACCGTTTATTAAAAAGTTTTTCAGGAAATTATTTGTTTTATCACGATAAGTGGAGTTATAATTTTGGTTTGGCATACGGAGAACGAGCACCATCAGTTTCGGAGGGCTATGGATTTTATTTATATAACAGCAATGATTTTTATGATTATATAGGAAATCCGTATTTGTCTAACGAAAAATCATGGGAAATAAACGCTTCTGTTCATTATCATTCCAACAATTTTCATTCTACATTATCTGCTTCCTATTTTCATATACAAGATTATATCATTGGATTAGTAGATAATTCTGTGCTTCCGATGACCATTGGAGCTGTGGGAACAAAACGCTATTCGGCTTTGGATTATGCAACTATTTTTACAACCGATTATAATCTTGAATATTATTTTCTGGATGATTTTAAAGCCGAAGCACAATTGGTTTATAGCTACGGAAAAGGAAACAACAACCATAACTTACCTTTTATAAGTCCGTTTCGCTATTCGTTAGCTATGAGCTATGCCCACCTCAACTTTGTATGTCAAATTACTGCTAGCGGAAATGCAAAACATCGTGATTATGCACCATTTTACGGAGAAAATAAAACGGATGAATACATCATCTTCGGATTCAATAGCGGTTATTCATTTGAATTCGATAAAAAGTCATTGAATGTAAAAGCTGGAGTTGAGAATATTTTCGATCGATATTATACCACTTTTGCCGATTGGAATAACATCCCGAGAACCGGAAGAAACATTTATCTGAATGTGGAGCTTGTTATTTAAATGTTAAATCAACTCGCTATGATTTAGGTCATAAAATAACGAAGTAGTACTTAGTAATTTTACTCCGAATTAAAAAATGAATGTTTAATATTAAATTTTATAAACTATGAAAAGTACACTTATTAAAGGCATTGTATTAATGAGCTTTTTTGCTTTAGCAGCGTGTAAAGAACAAGCTAAACCCGACACAACAGAAGTGCACCAACATCAAGAAACCGTGGTCGAAGAAACCGCAGTTGAAGAAACTGGATTTTCGGTTGCTATCGGAAGTAATGATCAAATGCAATTTGATAAAAATGAATTAAAAGTTCCGGTTGGAGAACCTATATCGCTTACGTTAAAACATACAGGAAAAATGGCGAAGAATGTAATGGGACATAATCTGGTTATTTTAAAACAAGGAGTTGATTTTAAAGACTTTGCCGAAAAAGCAGCTCTTGCTACTGACACCGATTATATTCCTTCGTCTGAAAAATCAAATATCATTGCTCATACCAAAGTAATCGGAGGCGGAGAATCTGATACTATTGAATTTGTTATTGAGCAAGCAGGAACGTATGAGTTTTTATGCACCTTTCCAGGACATTATGCCATTATGAGAGGAGTTATTATTGCAGAATAATAAAATAGAATAGCTATGGAAATTACAGAAAACACAACCATTGGTGAAATTGTGGCTCACGATTTCAGGACCGCAGCTCTATTCTCTAAATTAGGAATTGATTTTTGCTGTAGAGGACATCGAACATTAGACGAAGTAAGCCAAAAAAAATCTTTGAAAACTTCTGATTTACAACGAGATTTAGAAGAAATTATCCAGAAAAAAGAAGGTAATACTATCGATTTTAAGGCTTGGCCTATAGATTTATTGGCTGATTATGTAGAAAAAACACATCACCGATACATCGAAGATAAAACACCGGTTATATTGGCTTTTTTGAATAAACTATGTAAAGTACACGGAGAAAGACATCCGGAGTTATTTGAAATCAATCGTTTATTTAATGAATCCGCTCAAGATTTAGCCGCTCATCTGAAAAAGGAAGAACTTATACTTTTTCCGTTTATCCGAAAAATGGTAACAGCCCGAATTACAGATCGTCCTGTCGAAAAGCCTCATTTTGGAACGGTAGACAATCCTATCGAAATGATGAAACACGAACACGACACAGAGGGTGAACGCTTTAGAGAAATCGCTCGTTTGACAGACAATTACACTCCACCTGCTGATGGATGTAATACGTATCGAACTACGTTTTTGATGTTAGAAGAGTTTGAGCAAGATTTGCACAAACACATTCATTTAGAAAATAATATTTTGTTTCCGAACGCACAAGTGCTAGAGAAAGCAATATACTAAAACCTTACTTTTTTCATTTTATGTTAGAAAGGCATCTTACTTCAATAGTTAGGTGCTTTTCTTTTTGGATTTAATACAAAGATTCTCCGTTTAAATCTGTTGTGAGCACCTCACTCATATAATCAAAGAAAGGTCGCATGGCCAAAAAAGTTTGAATAACTTCTTGAGAAAAAGTATCCGAAAAAACCTCTTTATCCGAAAAGCTTCTCATCACCACGTACTGCTTTTTCTTGATTAATTCAATTGCAGGATGATTTTTATCAAACCCTTTGGGAGCGGTTTTTACTGCATCTTCACCTTTGAGCTTTCCGAAATAATTGATAAAAGTTTTATCGGAGGTAATCTTATTAATTTCGGAAGTATCCATCTCAAATTCTTTACGGATACGTAACAAATCTTGGTTGTTTGGAGCCCAAAATCCTCCACCTACAAAGCTATTGCCAGGCTCTAAATGAATATAATATCCTCCTCTAAGCAACGGTTTTGTACGAGAATAACCTGCTCCAAAATTAGTTTTGTACGGAGATTTATCTTTTGAAAACCGAACATCTCTATAAATTCTATAAATATGAATGTCTTGGAGGGAATCGTATTTTTGTAATTCGATATAAATATGATTAAAAAAGCTTTTATTTTGTTTGACAATCTCTTCATACCACGATTTATTTTGAACAAACCATTCTCTATTATTGTTTTGCTCTACCTGCCTCAGAAATTCAAATACTTTTTTCACTTTACTTATTTTTAGAGTTTTCTATAGTTTTGCAGCTTGGTTCTATATGAACCAAAACATTAGCTATTTCGGGTATTTGATAGAGTAAATAGTCTTTGAGATCATGAGAGATTTCATGTCCTTTTCGAACCGAAATTTCAGCATCTACCACTGCGTGTAAATCAACTTGATATTTCATTCCCACTTTACGGACCAAGCATTTTTCAATAGCGATTACTCCCGGAACCTCAACCGATTTTTCTCGTATGATATCAATTAAATCATGATGCATATTTTCGTCCATTATCTCGCCTAAAGCAGGTCGAAAAATATGATAGCAATTATAAAGAATAAACCCCGAGGCAAACAAAGCTGCCCAATCATCAGCAGATTCAAATCCTTCTCCTACAACCAAAGCAATGGTAATTCCTATAAAAGCTGCTACTGAGGTTATTGCATCACTTCTATGGTGCCAAGCATCCGCTTTTAATGAAGATGAATTAGTTTCCTTACTCTTTCTGATAACTATCTGGTATGACATTTCTTTCCACAAAATAATCACTCCCAAGACAATCAGTGTCCATCCTTTGGGTGGAGCATGTGGATTTTGAATATTGTATATGCTTTCTTTTGCAATAAAAACTGCTGATACAATCAAGAATCCGACCACCAAAAAAGTAATCAAAGGTTCTATTCTACCGTGTCCGTACGGATGATTTTCATCAGCTGGTCGGCTGGCATATTTAAGTCCTAACAATACCAAAACTGACGAAAATGTATCGGTAGCTGACTCGATGGCATCCGCTATAAGCGCATACGAATTTCCGAAAAGTCCTGCTATATATTTTATTACAGCCAGTAGTAAATTTCCGAAAATACTAAAGTAAATCGTTTTTACAGCCTTATCTCCATGAGTATGATTTACAGACACTATTTGAGTTTTATTTTATAGGTGTGATTATTTGTTGTCTTGAAGAGCAAATACTCTTTTAAGTACATCCGAAGTTCTAGCACTTACATTGGTTCGTATATTTTTTTCTTCTACGGCTACCATCGTAAATACTCCTTGCATTGCCTGATTAGTTACATAATCCGTTAAATCAGGATTTACTTTTTTAACCAAAGGTACTTTGTTATATCTATCAATAATTTGAGTCCAAACTTTATCAGCTCCTACTTTGCTCAACGAATTATTGACCACCGGACTAAACTTGGTGTATAACGCATTTGAGGTGGTGTTCTGAAGGTACAGTGTTGCGGCATTATCAGCTCCCATCAAAATATTGCGAGCATCGTTAAACGACATTTCTTTAATGGCATTGACAAATATAGGTGTGGCTTCTTTTACAGCGTCTTCTGCTGCTCTGTTCAAAACTTTAAGACCTTCGTCAGCTAAAGACGAAAGACCTATATCACGAAGCGTTTTATCTACTTTTTGGAGTTCTTCTGGCAACAAGATTTTAACCATTTCATTTTTAAAGAATCCGTCTGTAGTTGTTAATTTAGTTACTTGTTCAGAAATTCCTTTATTTAAAGCCTCTTTAAGTCCTTGACTGATATCTAAAGTATTGGATTGCGGGATTTGTTCTGCTATTTGCTGCAATTCAGCACAGCTTAATAAAGGTAAAAGAAAAATAAGGCTCAGAATCTTTTTCATTGGAAAATTATTTTTAGTTGAATATTGCCTCAAAGTTAGATAAAAAAAGAACGCTCTGGGTAAATATTGCACAGCGAATCAAAATTTGTTTCAGGCAATGAGTATTATCAAAGTCATTTTTAAATTTAAGGTTAAGAAACAAAACTTCAGAAATAAATTTAGGAAGTTTGAAAAAAAATGTTTAGTTTTGATACAGTTATATTGCGACAATGTTTAACCCAAAACTATATATTTCATGAGTAAAAGAGACGAAATGATTGCAAAATATGCAGCAGACTTAAAAGACAAGGTTAAAGTAACTCCTGATATGGATTTACTTACTAAAGTAGTTATCGGATTAGGGCCTTCTATATATAAAGCCGATGCCGAAACGGTAGCTGGTTCTGACCAAGCCGAACTAGATAGAGTGAAAAACAACTTCTTAATTAAAAAACTAGGCCTTAAAGACTCACCTGATTTAGACAAAGCGATTGATTCTGTTATTGAACAATACGGAAAGTCAAACAGAAACAAATACAGAGCCGTTATTTATTATTTATTGACAAAACATTTCAAAAAAGAGTCTGTTTATAACAAATAATTAGGTTCTTAAAATCAAAAAAGGTTACCTTTGGTAACCTTTTTATTTTTATCAAAACAATGAGAATCCGTTTTATATTTATCCTATCTCTATTTTTAAGCTGTAGTTTATACGCTCAAGAAATTGCATTGGTCAAATATTCGGGTGGTGGAGATTGGTATGCTAACCCTACTTCTTTACCTAATTTAATAAAGTTTTGTAACCACAATATCCAGACAAAATTAGATACTAATCCGATTACTATCGAGTTATCAAGTTCAGCTCTTTTTTTGTACCCTTTTATTCATATTACCGGACATGGAAATATAGTATTTAGCGAGGTTGAGATTCAAAACTTACGTAAATATCTTTTAGGAGGCGGCTTTCTTCATATAGATGACAATTATGGGATGGACCAATACATTAGACGAGAAATGAAACGAGTATTTCCTGAAATGGATTTTGTAGAAATACCTAAAGAACATACAATCTTCAAAGAACCTTACGCTTTTCCGAACGGAATTCCGAAGATTCACGAACACGACAATAATCCTCCTCAAGCTTTTGGGTTATTTAAAGACGGAAAACTAATTTGTTTGTATACGTACGAAACCGACCTGGGTGACGGGTGGGAAGATGAAGAAGTACATAACAATCCGATAGAAACACGAGAAAAAGCTCTAAAAATGGGGGCTAATATTATAAACTATGTATTTAAATTCTAACACTATTTAATGCAAATTTAAATTTGATAACACTGGCTTAACACTAACTTAACATTGAAGCGTCAAAGTTTACAGTTTTTAAAATACTTTTGCAGAAAATTTAAATCTTAATTAAAATGGCATTTTCAATAAATGATATTTTTCAGTTTTTAACACCGAAAGACAAAAAGTTCTTTCCGTTGTTCGAGGAAGCTACAAACAATCTTGTAGAATTAGCATCTGCTTTAAACGAAGCTGTAAACGCTCCTAAAGGAGAAAGAGACACTTACTTTAAAAAAATTGACCAATTAGAGGTAGAGATTGACAAAATTGCTCATAAGACTAACATTGAATTGAGCAAAAACTTTCTTACTCCGTTTGACCGAGAAGATATTCACTCACTCATTAAATCAATTGATGATGTAACCGATTTTCTTCATGGTTCTGCAAGTAGAATGAAGATGTATCAGGTAGAGAAGATTTCGAAGTCAATACGTAAACTTACCGAAATCAACCTAGAAGCCTGTCAACTTATTCAAAGAGCGATAATTGATTTAAAAGAGCATAAAAACTTACAGCGAATTACCGTTGCTTGTAAAAAAATCTCTAAGCTAGAAAGTAAGGCTGACGTAGTTTTTGACAATGCCGTTATGGATATTTTTGAAAACGAAACTGACGCTATAAAAATCATTAAATATAAAGAAGTGCTTACTGCTCTAGAAGACGCTTCAGACAAGTGTAAAGACGTAGCAAACGTTCTAGAAACTATTGTAGTAAAATATTCATAAATATTATAAAATACTGTATTAATGGATAGTTTTACTTTATTAATCATTATCATCGTATTAGCCTTTATATTTGATTATATCAACGGTTTTCACGATGCAGCAAACTCAATTGCTACTATTGTAGCTACACGAGTTTTGACACCTTTTCAGGCAGTATTATGGGCAGCCTTTTTTAATTTCATGGCCTACTTTATCTCTAAATACTGGATTGGAGAGTTTAAAATCGGTAATACTATTGCTAAAACCGTTCATCCTTTAACCTCAGATGGAGTACCTTTAATTACGCTTGAAGTTATTTTTGCAGGACTTATAGCAGCCATTTTTTGGAATCTATTAACCTGGAAATTCGGAATTCCTTCTTCGTCTTCTCATACACTTATCGGAGGATTTATGGGAGCCGCTCTAATGCATGCTTATGTAAATTCTGCTAGTCTTAACGAAGTAGTGAATTATGCTGTAGTTTTACCTATTATATTGTTTATATTTTTAGCACCTACCATTGGTTTCTTTATAGCGCACTTACTGACCGTACTCATTATGTGGATTTGCCGAAAAACTACTCCACATAAAGCAGATAAATGGTTCAGAAAATTACAGCTATTATCTTCTGCTTTATTTAGCTTAGGACATGGAGCTAACGACGCTCAAAAAGTAATGGGAATCATCGGAGCTGCTGTGATTTTTTATCACATTGATGCAGGACATGCCGAATGGATAAATTCTCCCGACCAATTCGCACATTTTGTTGAAGAATGGGGTTGGGTACCCTTTACATCATTCTTGATTATCGGACTAGGAACTATGAGTGGAGGATGGAAAATCGTAAAAACAATGGGATCCAAAATTACAAAAGTAACTTCACTTGAAGGAGTAAGTGCCGAAACAGCTGGAGCCATGACGCTTTATTTGTCAGAGTTTTTCGGAATTCCTGTTTCTACTACTCATACCATAACCGGAAGTATTATTGGAGTTGGAGCGACTAAAAGAGTATCTGCTGTACGTTGGGGAGTAACCATCAAACTGCTTTGGGCTTGGATACTTACCATTCCTATTTCGGCATTAGTAGCAGGTTTGGTATATTTAATAATCCGAATGTTTTAGGATATAATAATATATTAATTATATACTAATAATATTTATTGTCTCTCTAAAATGCATATATTTATAGTTTATATATTATAACTATGGATTTTACAAAAAAAATGCTCCGTGATGGAGCTCTTGAAGATAAAGTAATTGTAGTTACTGGCGGAGGAAGTGGACTAGGAAAATCTATGACCAAATACTTTCTAGAACTTGGAGCTAAAGTTGCCATTACATCAAGAGATTTAGAGAAATTACAAAATACAGCCAAAGAGTTAGAAACCGAGACAGGAGGAAAATGCTTAGCTGTACAATGCGATGTACGTCATTATGAACAGGTTGAAAAGATGTTACAACAGGTTCTCGAAGCTTTCGGAAGAGTCGATATTTTATTGAATAATGCAGCAGGAAATTTCATTTCGCCTACCGAACGCTTGTCTGCAAATGCCTTCGATACCATTATTGACATTGTTTTGAAAGGAACTAAAAACTGTACTTTAGCATTTGGCAAACATTGGATTAATACCAAACAAACCAATACCAATATTCTAAATATTGTTACCACTTATGCTTGGACGGGATCTGCTTATGTTGTGCCTAGCGCAACTGCCAAAGCAGGCGTACTTGCTATGACAAGGAGTTTAGCTGTAGAATGGGCTAAATACGGTATTCGTACCAATGCTATTGCACCTGGTCCTTTCCCAACAAAAGGAGCTTGGGATAGACTTCTTCCGGGAGATTTAAAAGACAAATTTGATTTAGCCAAAAAAGTTCCTTTAAAAAGAGTTGGAGACCATCAGGAATTAGCGAATTTAGCTGCTTATCTGGTATCTGATTTTTCAGCTTATTTAAATGGCGAAGTTATCACAATTGATGGTGGTGAATGGCTTAAAGGAGCCGGACAATTCAACCTTCTTGAAGCTATTCCTGAAGAAATGTGGGATATGCTAGAAGCAATGATAAAATCGAAGAAAAATAAATAAAAAAACGGGAGCTATAACTCCCGTTTTTTATTCTTAAAAATCAAGTTTATAAACACTGCTGTTTCGTATATCGTCATGCGAACTAAAAGTTACGTCCAGGTCTTTTACCAATCCGGTATCCAGTCCGTAAACCCAACCGTGAACCGATAGCTCCTGTCCCCTACTCCAAGCTTCCTGAACAATTGAAGTTACCGATAAGTTAAGCACTTGTTGTTTGGTATTCCACTCTACAAATTTATCAAACTTTTCTTTTTCGTCTTTAATAGCTTCGATATCGTTTTTACGGAATTTATAACTGTCTTTAATATGACGAATCCAATTGTCAATTATTCCTACAGAGTTTCTTTCCATAGCTGCTTTTATTCCTCCGCAACCATAATGTCCGCAAACAATTACGTGTTTAACTTTTAGTACATTTACCGAATAATCCAATACGCTCAACATATTCATATCCGAATGAATAACCATATTTGCAATATTTCTGTGTACAAAAACTTCTCCGGGTTGAGCTCCTATAATTTCGTTTGCAGGAACTCTACTGTCTGAACATCCTATCCATAAAAGTGGAGGAGATTGTGTGTCTTTTAGTTTTCTAAAAAAATCTGGGTCTAAAGCTAATTTTGATTCCACCCATTTTTTATTGTTTTCTATTATTTGCTTATAAAAATCTGACATAATTAATATAGTTTTTATTTATTTTTTATTTCTTTTGAATTTCTGTAATTACTTGACTTGAAGTCTTGTGTCTTTTTCGGTGTTTCATCAGTAAATCGTGTTCTATAGAAACTTTTCGAATATCAGTTTCCGTATTTGCCAAATCATACACTTCTTTAAATCCGATAAGCGTAACATCTACATTTAGAAGCGGAGCACGAATATCTCGGAACTCTTTAATACTATCCAAAATATCATGCGCGATGTAAACCGTATCTGAAGCATTAATAATTACTTTTGAACCTTCCGGAATAGCATCAAGCGTAAACAATATTGCCGCTTTATTTAAAAACGAAACTTCTTGAGCCAAATGAATGTGTATTACATCCCCATCTTCGTATTCTTCTTTACGAAAATAGTAGGCTCTTTTCATATTTCCTCTTAAGACCGCAAATATACTCATTATCATACCTAGCGCAACTCCTGTTAATAAATCAGTAAACACTACCGCTAAAACAGTCACAATAAAAGGGGTAAATTGGTATTTACCTCTACTAAAGAAATGTTTAAATACAGCTGGTTTTGCTAATTTATATCCAATTACCAATAATACAGCCGCAAGTACGGCAAGAGGAATCTTATTGAGTAATAACGGAATCGAAAGTACACTTATAAGCAGCAAAAAACCGTGAATAATAGCTGACATTTTAGATTTTGCTCCTGCATTAGCGTTCGCAGACGAACGCACAACAACTGAAGTCATCGGTAATCCTCCTAAAAGTGAACTCACAATATTTCCTGTTCCTTGTGCCTTGAGCTCCAAATTAGTGTCTGTTAAACGTTTTTGTGGATCCATTCGGTCTGATGCCTCAATACATAAAAGTGTTTCGACCGAAGCTACAATAGCAATAGTAAAAGCGACTATCCAAACTTCTTTATTAACCAAACTCGAAAAATTCATTCCTCCTGAAAAGTTTAAAAAATCAGGTAAAATGAAAATTCCTTTAAAATCACTAAAATTAGTAACAACAGGTAGTTCTACTAAATATTTGGACGAAGTAATTGCTAAAGGACTACCCATCATTTTAAAGATTTCGTTGAGTAATGTTCCGACAATAACAGCAACCAAAGCACTCGGTAATAATTTGATTTTTTTAAGAGCATCCACCCTATCCCATACTAAAATAATTAGTAGAGAAACTCCTGCAATGATTACTACTCCTAATTGAATTTGAGTAAATGCTGTTACGATATCGGAAAAAATAGCTAATCCGTTTCCGACTTCAATATCAGCACCTAGCGCTTTTGGAATTTGTTTAAGAAAAATGATAATTCCGATACCAGCAAGCATTCCTTCAATTACGTTATTCGGAAAATAATTGGATATCGCTCCTGCTTTTAGAAAACCTAAAACAAGTTGTAAAATTCCAGCCAAAAAAACCGCTGTAAGAAATACCTCGAAGGAACCTAATGACAGAATAGCTGAAAGAACAATAGCCGTTAGTCCGGCTGCAGGTCCCGATACACTTATGTGAGAGTTTGAGAGATAACCTACTACAATTCCTCCAACTACTCCCGCTATAATTCCTGAAAATAACGGTGCGCCTGATGCCATTGCGATTCCTAAACACAACGGAAGAGCCACCAAAAACACAACCAAACCTGAAGAAAAATCGTACTTCAGATTGGCAAAAAGATTTATTTTTTTTGACATTTTATATAAAATTAGTGCAAAACAATACTACTGTATTGACTTAAAAATCAATACAATCCAACATAGAATTTAACCAGTAGGTTAAATTCAACCATCATCTCTACCTATAAAGATGATGGAATTACACTAATTTTTGTTCGGGAGGTGGGGAAAAAACTTGAGCGAAACCATTAGCATGCCTAAGTAAGAATTTTCCTTTTATTTTATAAGCTTTTAGTCCAAAAAAACCTAAATTTATTTCTTGGATTTCTAATGTAAAGTCACTAAAAACTTCTGAAATATTATTGCTGTGATTTTCTTCCTCTTCGGCAATTGTATATGCCATAGAAATATCTATATCAGCACTTGTTTGACTCAAAAAAGTTGGCAAGGTCAAAAAAGTTACAAAAAAGAATAATAAGGTTATTGCTTTTAGTCTCATCGAAAACAAAAGTATAATTTTTATTATTTTATCTATTATTTCACATTTAGTTTTAATTAAAATTTAACAGACTGCAATTATTACTAAGAATTGTGCCCTAAAAAGCCATTACCGATAAAAAAACAGGTGAATACTATTTTACCGTAAAACTTACATCGTACAGCTTTTTAACTCATTATAAACTGATAATTGATATATTTGTATCTTGTACATTTGTCTCTTATGAAAAAATTCTTTCTGTATATCTACCTATTTATTACTGCGTCTGTTTTAGCTCAAACCAAAGTGAGCGGAACCGTTTATGATGAATTTAACCAACCTTTACCTTATGCCAGTGTGGCCTTTAAAGGAACTACCATCGGAATGGTAACCAACGAAAATGGTAAATTTTATCTTGAATCGCCAGACAACAATCTTACTTTAGTCGTTTCATTTATTGGGTATCAACCACAAGAAAAAATACTAACAGTTGGAGGAAACTACGACCTTAAATTTGTTCTTGAATCTGAAAACGTTATCGAAACTATTACTATAGTAGGAGGAAAACAATCTAAAAAAAATAATCCGGCCATTGATATTCTAAGAAAAATATGGGAGCGAAAACGCAAAAACGGATTGTATATGTATGACCAATACAAGATAGATAAGTACGAAAAAGTTCAATTCGATTTAAACAATATCGATAGTGCTTTTACAGAAAAAAGGATTTTCAAAGGAATGGAGTTTATTTTTGAGCAGGTGGATACTTCAAATATTACCGGAAAAACTTATCTGCCTATTTTTATAAATGAATCTCTGAGTGAAGTATATGGAGATAACGTACTCAACAAACAAAAAGAAATTTTAACGGCCAATAAAACCTCTGGTTTTTCTGGAAATCAACACATATTGGCTTTTATCAAAGACTTGTACAACGAATACGATATCTATAACAACTTTATAACAATATTTGATAAAAGTTTTCACAGCCCTTTGTCTAGATTCGGAATTGATGCTTACAACTACGTTTTAGCCGATAGTGCTTACATCGAAGATAAATGGTGTTATAATATTATTTATTATCCTAGACGGAAAGGAGAACTGACCTTTAAAGGAGATTTTTGGGTAAACGACTCAACTTTTGCCATCAAAAAAATTAATATGTCTGTAACCCAAAGTGCAAATATAAATTGGGTGAAAGAAATTTATATAGAACAAGAATTCGAAGTAGTAAACGACTCTGTGTTCTTGCTTTCTAGAGACCATTTTATGTCAGATTTTGCTTTCAGAAAAAAAGACGAATCCAAAGGAGTTTACGGACGAAGAACCACTATCTACCAAAATCACGTTTTTAACCAAGAAAAACCTAAAGATTTTTATAAAGAAGAAGTCAACTATTACGATGACGCTATCTATCACCGAGATGAAGAGTTCTGGAACAACAACCGCTTTGAGTCGTTAAGTCGGGATGAACGAGGAATTTATAAAATGCTCGATACACTTCAAACCGTTAAACAATTTCAACGGATGTATGACCTAGTAGCTACACTCGGAAGCGGCTACTATCAAATGGGAAATTTTGATTTCGGACCTATATTTTCTTCTTTCGGATATAATGATGTAGAAGGAGTACGACTCCGAGCAGGAGGAAGAACCTATTTCGGACAAAATGATTTATGGAGACTCGAAGGTTACACAGCTTATGGTTTTAAAGACAATAAATTTAAATATGGAATTTCAGGAAAGTGGCTTATCGATACAAAAAACCGACTTATAATTAGTGGTGGAAATCGTAGAGATATAGAGCAAATTGGGGCAAGTTTAACTACAACTAATGACGTGTTAGGACGTAGTTTTGCTTCATCTGCTATTTTTGCAAGTGGAGATAACTCAAAACTTACAAACGTTAATCTATCTAATTTAATGTTAGAAATCGAACCGGTGAAAAATCTGATTTTTAAGACTGCCTTTAGTTATCGAACATTAGAATCAGCCTCTCCTTCAACTTTTAGTTTGGATTATTATGATAAAGACGGAAACGTTCAGAGTCAAGTAACACAATCAGAAATCAACTTTATGGTCGATTATACTCCCGGAATAAAAACCGTAGGATATGGAGTAGAAAGAAGTATAGTTGATAATAATTATGCCCGGATTTATTTGAGCTATTCACAAGGTCTAAAAGGCGTTTTTGACAGCGATTTTAACTACGAAAAGTTACAGTTTTATTACAAACAGCCCATTATGATCGGACTTTTCGGAAGACTTTTCGTAACCACGGAAGTCGGAAAAACATTCGGAGAAATTCCGCTCGGACTAATGTCGGTTGTTCCGGGTAACCAATCCTATTTTTTAATCCCGAGTAACTTTAATTTGTTGAATTACTACGAATTCATCACTGACGAATATGCAACCCTACAGCTAGAACACCATTTTAACGGAAAATTATTTTCAAGAATACCTTATTTCAGAGATCTGAATTTGCGTGAAATTGTAGGAGTTAAAGCAGCAGTAGGAAATGTATCTGACGAAAACCGAGCTATCAATGCTTCGGGAATGACCTACCTTGCTCCTACCAAACCTTATTGGGAATACAACGTCGGAGTTGGAAATATTTTTAAAGTAATGCGAATCGATTTTGCGTGGAGAGGAAGCTACAGAGATACTCCCGATGTTAATAAATGGGGCGTAAAAGTAGAGTTCGGATTCTATTTTTAGGAGTTTATATGTTGTTGTTTTTCAAAAAAACAACTCTTCTAAACATCAGTAATAGCACAACAAAATAAACTCCGTACGTTAGCGTATGAGCCATAACAAGTCCTTGTGTTCCGAAGGTTCTCATCAAATAATCACTCGAAAAATAAAGTAGAGCTATCGAGAATATTTCGGTCGCAAGAAATGCTT
>Ga0209075_1001823_pt1 | contig 19546 bp, 14 predicted proteins | sample Stecom2011_FD_187523 | JGI IMG/M metagenome (GOLD analysis project Ga0209075, IMG submission 187523) | Agricultural soil microbial communities from Utah to study Nitrogen management - Steer compost 2011 (SPAdes) (version 2) | ecosystem: Environmental > Terrestrial > Soil > Agricultural land...
AGGTAATCCTCCAGGCAAAGAGAGGCGTGGCGATCATCCAAGGCTGCCCGCTGGACAATATCCGCCGGGCTCAGGCTGATTCCGGTACGCTCTTGGTAGGTTCGGGAAAAGCCGGGGCCGGACAGCCAGGTCTCGATGCAACCCTGTTTGCCACAGTAACAGGCAGAGGACTGTTCGTCGGGGTGTTTGGGCCAGGGCAGGGGGTTGTGTCCCCATTCTCCGGCAATGGCGTTGGGGCCGGAAACCAGCCCGCCATGAATCACCAAGCCGCCACCGACCCCGGTTCCAAGGATGACGCCAAACAGGCTGGCGGCCCCTTGACCGGCACCATCGGAATATTCCGACCAGGCAAAGCAGTCCGCATCGTTGGCGATCCGCACCGGGCGGTCCAGGGCTCGTTCCAGATCACCTTTCAGATCCTGCCCGATCAGGCACACGCTGTTGGCATTCTTCACCCGGCCATGATCCGGTGAGAGCGTGCCGGGAATTCCCAGGCCGACAGTCCCTGGGCTGCCCAATTGAGCTTCAGTGTGGCGGATCAACTCCAGGATCGCCTGCAGCATGAGCTGGTAGTCATGACTGGGGCTGGCGATGCGTTGGCGAAGCAGGGGAGTCCCTTGATCATCCAGAGCGATGATCTCGATTTTGGTGCCGCCGACATCAATACCTAGTCTTACGTTCATCGATTCCCCATCGGATGCAAACAGACATCATACCCCATTGATTGCGTGGAAAAAGTCGGCTCCCTGGTTGAGTGTCACATTTATGCTATTGTGACACACGTCGCCATCTCCTAACTTCGACTACAATGAGTATGGGCAGGTGTTCACTTTTTCTGCCGAATTATTATAAGAACAGCGAGGAGCAAGTTGTGAAAAGTATCCTGTTGCCGGCAATCGCACTGATGAATCGGCTGAAGCTGGTTTACAAGTTTTCATTGATTAGTGTTCTGTTTTTGTTGCCGATTATCGCGCTGGGCTACAGTCTGGTGAGCCAGATGATTGAGGATATTTATCAGATCGAGCGCGAGGCGGAAGGGCTTCAGGCGCTTGAAACCGCGACCAGTCTGTTGAAGGAGTCGGGCAAGTATCGGGATTTCCGGGCGGTGGCCAGAATCCGCGGGATTCCTGAGCTGGAAGACGCTTCTTTGCGTCAGCGGGCACAGGTAGGCGTCTTGTTGGAAGAGCTGGCCGCCTTGCCCCTGTCCTTTGATGTCAATGGGGATCTGCAGGGGCAGATTACGGTGTTGCAGGAAGACTGGCGCAAGCTCATCGTGGAGGACATCAACCAGCTGAGGGTCCACGCACAATTCACCTATTACGATGAGTATGTGCGTAAGGTGCACGCGCTGGTGACCAGTATTGCCCAGATTTCTGGCCTGACTCAGGACAACTCCAGTGATGTCCAGCTGCTGCAGGAGCTGTCCAGTAAAAACCTGATGGCGGCGGTGGATGCGATTAGCCATGCCCGCAGCGTAGGGATCTTCGCCCTGTTTGAAACCCGCCTGGACGCGGAGACCAGTGACGCCATCAATGCGATCTATGATCAGCTGACGGCCATTGAAACCGCCTGGGCTCCGGTTCTGGATGTGGTCGCCGGCCGTGGCGGGCAAATGGGAGGCGGCCTGGGTAAAAGTCTGGAGCAAGTCCGCCCGGTGGTACTGGATGCCCGTGACTTTCTCGATGAAAACGTCATTGTTCCCATCGTGATGGACATGCCCTGGCAGGAATATGAGCAGGCCATGACCCAGCACCTGGAACGCCTTTACAGTTTCAATGGCGAGTTGCTGTCCACCATTGAGCAATTGCTGCAGTCGCGCCTGGAAGAGCAATATGCCGGCATGTATACCATTTTTGTGGTGCAGGGGATTTTGCTGTTAATCATCGTGTATCTCTACATGGGCTTTTTTGTCTCGGTGCGGACCACCATTGGCGGCTTTGCCGGGGCGGCCCGGCAGATGGCCGAGGGAGACCTGACGGTACGCCTGCCCCAGGACAGCAAGGATGAGCTGGGGGAGCTGAGCGTGGCCTTCAACCATATGGCCGACAAGATTCAGCAACTGCTTCATTCGGTCCGGGGTACGGTGGGTGAGGTGGCCTTGCAGGCCGATCGGGTGAACGATACTGCTTTATCCAGCAGTCAGGCGTCCCAGAACCAGCTCCAGGAGACCCGCCAGATCACGGAGTCCATGCACCAGATGGTGACGGCGGTTCAGGAAATTGCCGGCAGCTCCCAAGCCGCCACCGATGCGGCCAACCAAGCGGATCTTGAAGCCCGTAACGGCAAGGCCATGGTGGACGAGACCCTGCTCACCATTCATCGCCTGGCCGATCAGATTGAAAACTCGGCTTCCACCATCGCCAAGGTGGATCAGGATAGCCAGGCCATTAGCCAGGTGGTGGTGGAAATCCGGGCGATTGCCGAGCAGACCAACCTGTTGGCCTTGAACGCGGCCATTGAAGCCGCCCGGGCGGGTGAACAGGGCCGTGGGTTTGCGGTGGTGGCCGATGAGGTGAGAACCCTCTCCCAGCGTACCCAGAAGTCCACGGAAGACATCGAGAAGATGATCGAGCGTCTGCAAGAGGGTGTGCAGGAAGCGGTGCACTCCATGAAGAGCTCCCACCAGGTCACCAATGACAGTGTGACACAGTCACAAAAGGTGGCCGACGCCCTGAATCATATCGTCGAGGCGGTCTCCACCATTGTGGATATGAGCCACCAGATCGCCCAGACGGCGGAGGAGCAAAGCGCCGTGGCACGAACCATCGATGCCAACGTGTCGCAGATCTCCACCTTGGGCCAGAAGACTGCTGGCGACGCTCAGGATACCCTGGGGGCGAGCAAGGAGCTGGCGGCTCTGACGGACTCCCTGCGCCAGCTGGTCAATGCCTTCAAGGTCTGATCAGCGTCAAGTGGGGCATGAAACAAAGGCGGGCTGGTCCCGCCTTTTTTTGTGGGTCGGGGTTAGCTCTTGGAGGTCGGCTCGGAACGTTCCCAGAGGATCTCCTGGCCACCATCGCGACGGGCCAGAACGCGGGCGCAGACGAACAGCAGATCGGACAGGCGATTCAGGTAAATATTGCCCTGGGGGTTGATCTGCTCATTTTGCGCCACGCCCACCATCACCCGTTCGGCCCGCCGACAAATGCTGCGGGCCAGATGGCAGTAGGCGGCGGCCTTGCTTCCGCCGGGCAGGATAAAGTTCTTCAGGGGCGGCAGCTCGGTATTGAGTTCATCGAGCCAGGATTCCAGACGCAACACATGGCTTTCGGAAATGATCTGGTAGCCGGGAATGGACAGTTCACCGCCCAGGTCGAACAGGTCGTTCTGGATCCATTTCAATGGAGAAGTCAGCGCATCTTCTGGTTTGAGTTCGGCCAGCAGGACGCCGACCGCGCTGTTGAGTTCATCAACGGTACCAATCGCTTCAATCCGCAGAGAATTCTTGGGAACTCGGGAGCCATCGCCCAGGCCTGTGCTGCCCTGGTCACCGGTGCGGGTATAGATCTTGGAGAGGCGGTTGCCCATGGGATTTCCTTAATGCGTCGTGGATAGTTAATCGGCTTGGCGCCAGCTTAGGGAATGGGGGCGGGGCTGGCAAGTCATGTGCCTGCTGGGGCTTTTAGGTCTGTGGCGGATGCAGGGCCTGTACCCGTTGCACCAGCTCCTGGTTGATGGGAGCGGCCAGCCCCTGTGCCTCGCTGAAACGAACCAGATAACCATTGATCGCATCGATTTCCGTGCGCCGTCCGGCGCGGATATCCTGCAGCATGGAGGAAATATTGGCTGCGGTGCCGGCAATCACGGCCATGACCTGCTCCTGAAGGGCAGAGGCGGTGGTGGGAAAGCCAGCCCGAGTCATGGCTAGTGCCACCTCTTCGCAAACCCTGGGCAGACGCTCGTTAAAGAAAGGGTGTTGCGGCAGTTCACCGTTGGGGCAGTTTAGCACCGCGGTAAAGGGGTTAATCGCGCAGTTGATCGCCAGCTTGAGCCAAAGCCTGTGTCGGATCTCGGGCGTGGCTTGGGTGTTCAGCCCGGCTTCACAGAAGCGGTTCGCCGTCGCTTGGGCCTGGATTAGCGTGGCCTGCTCATTGAAAGGACCGATCCAGGATTGGCCGCGCCCGGCGTGGATGATTTCATCAGGGCCGCGGCGATTGGCGCCTTCCGTGGTGGTTACTGCATAAAGAGGGTATTGAGCGAATTGGCTTGCCACCGCTTCCTGGCTACCCAGACCATTTTGCATCAAATAGATGGCCGTATCCGGCGCCAGGCGATGGGCAATGGCGTTGAGGGCGGACAGGGTGTCATAGGATTTGGTGGCCACCAGCAGATGCCGGATCGGTGGGCCGGAGGCTGCAATGGCTTCAACCGGAAATTCATGGCTCTGGCTGCCGTGCTCGTCCTGCAATTGCAGGGTTCGCATCGGGGCGGTGAGGGTTCGGGTCAGTAAATGAACCGGCGCCAAGCGGCTCAGGCGAATTGCCCACAGCCCGCCCAAGGCGCCTGCGCCCAGCACATGCCAGTGTTCATGAAGTGATTGCCGTGCCATGAGTGCGTACCGCAAGCCCCCGAGGGATGCCCGGGGGCTTGAGTGGTTTGGTTTTCCTGAAGCGTTAGAGCGCTTTGATCTTCTCCAACTGCTCCTGCAGCTTGTCGCGGGCGGAGTTCATGTCGGCCAGCTTGGCACGTTCCTTCTCGACCACATCGGCAGGAGCCTTGGCGACAAAGCTCTCGTTGCCCAGCTTGCCTTGCAGACGACCGATTTCCTTGTCGGCTTTGTCGATCTCCTTGCTCAGTCGGGCAATTTCCGCGTCCTTGTCGATCAGGCCTGCCATGGGCACCAGGATTTCCATACCGGCGGCCAGCTGGGTCGCGGCAGGCGGCGCTTCATCGCCGGCTTCCAGCCACTGGATGGATTCCAGTTTGGCCAGGGTCTTCAGGAACCGGCTGTTCTCCTCCAGGCGCCGTTTGTCTTCGGCGTTGCCATTACGGAACAGCACCGGAATCGGCTTGGCCGGGGAGATGTCCATCTCGCCACGGATGTTACGGACACCGATGATCACCCCCTGCAGCCATTCAATATCGGCCAGGGCCTGCTGATCCACGCTGCTGGCATCGGCCTCGGGATAAGGCTGCAGCATAATGGTATCGCCCTGCTTGCCAGCCAGAGGCGCCACGCGCTGCCAGATTTCTTCCGTGATAAACGGCATAAACGGGTGAGCCAGGCGCAGGGCGGCTTCCAGCACCCGGACCAGGGTCCGACGGGTGCCACGCTGACGCTCGGCGGGGGCGGACTCGTCCCACAACACCGGCTTGGACAGCTCCAGATACCAGTCGCAGTACTCGTTCCAGATGAACTCGTAGATGGCTTGGGCGGCCAGGTCAAAGCGGAACTGTTCCAGCTGGCGGGTCACTTCCTGCTCCGCATGCTGCAGGCGGGAAATGATCCAGCGGTCGGCCAGGGTCAGCTCCACCGGTTCATTGTTAACGCCACAATCCTTGCCTTCGGTATTCATCAGCACATAGCGGGCGGCGTTCCAGATCTTGTTACAGAAGTTGCGGAAGCCTTCCACCCGGCCCATGTCGAATTTGATGTCCCGGCCGGTGGAGGCCAGGGAGCAGAAGGTGAAACGCAGGGCATCGGTGCCGTAGGAGGCGATGCCGTCCGGGAACTCCTTGCGGGTGCGCTTCTCGATCTCGTCCGCCATCTGGGGCTGCATCAGACCGGTGGTACGTTTCTGCACCAGGGTTTCCAGATCAATCCCGTCAATGATATCCAGCGGGTCCAGGACGTTGCCCTTGGATTTGGACATCTTCTGGCCTTCGCTGTCGCGGACCAGGCCATGCACGTAGACGTGCTTGAAGGGCACCTGGGGCGTGCCGTCTTCATCTTTGACGAAGTGCATGGTCATCATGATCATCCGGGCAACCCAGAAGAAGATGATGTCAAAGCCGGTGACCAGTACATCGGTGGGATGGAAGATCTTGAGTTCCGGGGTCTGTTCCGGCCAACCCAGGGTGGAGAAGGTCCACAAACCCGAGCTGAACCAGGTGTCCAGCACGTCTTCGTCCTGGCGCAGGGCAACCTCTGCCTCCAGGTTATATTTGCCGCGGACTTCCGCCTCATCCCGGCCCACGTAGACATTGCCGTTATTGTCGTACCAAGCGGGAATCCGGTGGCCCCACCAGAGCTGGCGGGAAATACACCAGTCCTGAATGTCCCGCATCCAGGCGAAATACATGTTTTCGTACTGCTTGGGTACGAACTGGATCCGGCCATCCTCGACTGCTTCAATGGCGGGTTTGGCCAGCACGGAGGCTTTCACATACCACTGATCGGTCAGCCAGGGTTCGATGACCACGCCGGAACGGTCGCCCCGGGGTACTTTCAGCTTATGGGGCTCGATCTTCTCCAGCAGGCCCAGCTGTTCGAATTCGGCCACGATCTTTTTACGGGCCTCAAAACGGTCCAGGCCCGCATAGGCTTCGGGGGCTTTCTCGCCATGTTGGGATTCGTAGCCTTCGAAGGTCAGCACCGTGAACTCGCCAAGAATATGGGCGTCCCGGTCCAGCACGTTGATCAGGGGCAGGTTGTGGCGCTTGCCCACTTCATAGTCGTTGAAGTCGTGGGCGGGGGTGATCTTCACGCAACCCGTACCGAATTCCCGGTCCACGTACTCGTCGGCAATGATGGGAATCAGCCGGTCGACAATCGGCAGGCGAATATTTTTGCCGATCAAGTGCTTGTAGCGCTCATCTTCCGGATGCACCGCCACGGCGGTGTCCCCCAGCATGGTTTCCGGACGGGTGGTGGCCACGATCAGGTGAGTGGAGCCGTCTTCCAGGGGATAACGCAGGTGCCAGAGAAAGCCTTTTTCTTCTTCAGACAGTACTTCCAGATCGGAAATGGCGGTATGGAGTTTCGGGTCCCAGTTGACCAGGCGCTTGCCGCGATAGATCAGACCGTCATCGTATAGGCGGACAAAGGCTTCCTGAACGGCCTTGGACAGCCCTTCGTCCATGGTGAAGCGCTCCCGGGACCAGTCCACGGAGGAGCCCAGGCGGCGGATCTGACGGGTAATGGTGCCGCCGGACTGTTCTTTCCATTCCCAGATTTTTTCCAGGAATTTGTCCCGGCCCAGGTCATGGCGGGTCACATTTTGGGCCGCCAACTGGCGCTCCACCACCATCTGGGTGGCAATGCCGGCGTGATCGGTACCCGGCTGCCACAGGGTGTTTCGCCCTTGCATCCGGCGATAGCGAATCAGCGCGTCCATGATGGCATTGTTGAAGCCGTGCCCCATGTGCAGGCTGCCGGTGACGTTGGGCGGCGGAATCATGATGCAGTAGGAGTCGCCCTTACCGCTTGGCTTGAAATAACCCCGTTCTTCCCAAAGCTGATACCAATGGCGTTCGAGTTCGTTGGGCTGGTAGGTCTTTTCCATCATTCGGTCGCTTGTTTATCGGTCAATGGCTTAAAGAAAGCTAGGCATTATACACGCCTGGCAAAATGACGGGTATAGAGGCGGCGTTGGCGGTAGGGCCCGAGTCGGGTGACCCGGGCGGAACCAGGGTGTCAGAGGCGCTTGGATGGTGGGGTGAGATGTTGCTCCAGGGCCTCGCGGATACGCTGCTCGATCAGGGGGCGGATATCGTTGATTAATTGCTCTGCAATTTGGTCCGCCAGTCGGTCCAGCAGCTTGGGTTCGGTCTTGTCCTGTCGGTCTGGGGAAGTCGTTGCCCGAGGGGGCGGGGTGGCCTCCTTGGGGAAAGAAAACTGAACGAACTGCTTTTGGAACTCCGCCCGCTCCCGGGCCAACTGCTCCAGGTGCTCGTAGGGAAGAAAGGGGTTGTTCCGGGGCAGGGCTTTAGCGCTGGCAGCCGGGGATAACGTAGGAATCGCGGAGAGCTCGGCTTTGGAGCTTTCCTCTACAACCACCAGATCATCCAGGGTGGGAATCTCGGTTTCGTGCGAGTTGTCGCTTGCCATAAAGTCGTCTTCCTTGTTCCGGCCTGTTTGTAAAGAAATGTTGCGCTATTTTAAATTGTGACTGGCAACATTGTAACCATTTTTACGATACAGGCGGAAATGGTCCCGTGACGCCGACAGAATATCGGGACGCTGGGTGACGACTTCGGCAATGCGGGGAAAGGAACTGAAAAACTCGGGCACCGACTGGGCCAGGTTGATCAGAATGGGCGGCTCTGGCATGGCGGGTGCGTCCAGGCGGGCCTGAAGCGTGCCCGTGCCCAGGGTGACGGGGGCCGCGGCAGCTTCTGGTGCCTGTTGCAGGCTATGGGGAATAAAACTGTCCGGGCGAAAAGACCACAGCCACTGATCCAGTTCCTGGGCCTCTTCTTCCGTTTGCAAATGGATATGGACACGGTGACCCTGGCGCCAGGCTTTTTCCACCAGCCGGCAGACCATCAGGTGCCGGCTGTGATCATCCTCTCGTTGCAGAATGTAGAAATCCGCCTGGCCCATTGGCATTAGCCCTGCTGCTGGATTTGGTTGAGCAGGTACTGGGTCAGCATGGGAACCGGGCGGCCATTGGCGCCTTTTTCCTTGCCGCTCACCCAGGCGGTGCCCGCGATATCCAGGTGGGCCCACTTGTATTTCTTGGTAAAACGGGCCAGGAAGCAGGCGGCGGTGATGGTGCCTGCCGGACGGCCACCGATATTGGGAATATCCGCGAAGTTGCTTTCCAGCGAGGTCTGATAATCATCCCACAGCGGCAGTTGCCAGGCGCGGTCATGGGCTTCAATCCCTGCCTGCAGCAGCTTTTGGGCGAGCTCCTCGTCGTTGGCCAGCAGGCCCGTGGCATGGTGGCCCAGGGCGATGACGCAGGCACCGGTCAGGGTGGCGATGTCCACCACGCTGGCCGGGTTGAAACGCTCGGCGTAGGTGAGGGCGTCACAAAGTACCAGGCGGCCTTCGGCGTCGGTGTTCAGGATTTCCACGGTCTGGCCGGACATGGTGGTGACAATGTCGCCGGGCTTGGTGGCCTTGCCGCTGGGCATGTTTTCCGCGCTGGAAATAATACCCACCACGTTGATGGGCGCGTTCAGCTCCGCCAGGGCGGTCAGGGTTCCGATCACGCTGGCGGCGCCGCACATGTCGTACTTCATTTCGTCCATTTCAGCGCCGGGCTTCAAGCTGATACCGCCGGTATCGAAGGTGATCCCCTTGCCGACGATGACATGGGGGGCCTGGGCGGAGTCGCCGCCCTTGTATTCCATCACAACCAGCTTGGCGGGCTCGTCGCTGCCGGCGCTGACCGCCAGCAGGGCGCCCATGCCCAGCTCTTTCATGTCTTTTTCATCCAGCACCTGGGTGGTGATTTTGTCATAGGTGCTGGCGAGCGCCAGGCCTTGCTCAGCCAGATAGCTGGGGGTGCAGATGTTGCCGGGCAGGTTGCCCAGGTTCCGGGTGACCTCAACGCCTTTGGCAATGGCGCAGCCCTGTTTGACGGCTTGTTCAGCCTGGTCCAGTTCTGCCTGGGTGACCGCCAGTTGAAGTTCTGAGAGGTTGAGTGGCTTGGCTTTTTCGCTTTTGGTGGTGTCGTAGCGGTAAAGGCCGGCGGCCGTTGTTTCCACGTGAAAGCGCGTCTTCCAGGCGGTGTCCCGATTGGGCACGTCGGCCTGGGGCAGGCAGGAGACCGCCTGCTTGATGGGGCTGTTCTTCAGGGCATTGGTCGCGGCCTGGATGACTTTGCGGTAGTTGTTCTCGTTGAGCTTGGCCGAGTCGCCAAGGCCGACCACCAGAGCGCGGGCCGGGCTTGCACTGCCGCAGTCGTACAGCCAGGAGGTAGAGGCCAGTTTTCCGTCCAGGTCGCCCTGCTGGATCAGTTTGCTCAGGAGTCCGTTAGTGCTGGCATCCAGCGCTTTTGCCGCTTCGGTGAGCGCGCCCTTTTCATAGAGACCGACGATGACACAATCGGCATTAAGCTGAAGGGGATCCTGGCTGATCGCGGAATATTTCATAACCTCTCCAAGTGCTGTGGGTTGATGGGGTAGTGGCAGAGCCGGAACCGGGCTGCGCCCTGATGATATCAAATGGGCTAGACGGCGCTGTACAAACCGGGTTTGGCTGCTTTGCCGTGAGTACTTGCTACGAGTTTACGTGAACGGGTGATAAATTCCAGTGATGCCCTTTGCCTCGATACTGGATTCTTACCTACAATACCCGTCCTTATAAGATATCGAAGCGGCTACTCAATCCATACCTGTATTCGGCGGGAATTAGCTTGTTCATCATTTTCCGTTATCTCACTCGTCAGTTGCTGATCAGCATGACCGCGGTTGCCGGCATCCTGCTACTGATTTTCATGAGTGGGCGTTTTATTAAATACCTGGCGGAAGCCGCGGCCGGTGAACTGGCCCCGGATGTGCTGTTTGCCATTATCGGCTATCGCCTGCCCAGTTTTCTGGAGCTGATTCTGCCGCTGGCGCTGTTTATCGGCATTCTGCTGGCTTACGGTCGAATGTACCTGGAAAGCGAGATGACGGTGCTCAAGGCCTGCGGGATGAGTGATGGCCAGTTGATCAAGCTGACCATGGGCTCCGCGTTGGTGGTCATGGTCATTGTGGCGGTCATGAGTCTTTATCTCAGCCCCTGGGGGATTCAGCAGGTCGAGCGGATTTTTGATGAGCAGTCCAAAATGACCGAGTTTGAGCTGCTGGCGCCCGGACGCTTTCAGCCCCTGAAAAGCGGTGAGCGGGTGACCTACACCGAGGGGCTGAGCAGCGATAAACGGGAAATGCAGAACGTGTTCATTGCCGAGAAAGGCCGTGCGGGGGGCAGCCCTTCCGTGGTCTTTGCCAAAACCGGCACCCAGCTGGTCAACCCCCAGACCGGTGAGCGCTTTATCGTACTCCATGATGGGGCCCGTTATCAGGGGCATCCGGGAAGCCTGGATTTCAGGGTGCTGGAGTTTGAAGAGTATGGGGTCAAGATCTCGGAGCCCACGGCAGAGCGGCGTCGGGTCAAGGACGAGGCAATTCCCACGTTGGAGTTGATGAAGTCTGAAAACCCCAAATATCTCGCCTTGCTGCAGTGGCGCGTGTCGATCCCCCTCATCGTGCCGATCGTGGCCTTGTTGGCCATTCCCCTGAGCCGGGTTAATCCGCGGCAGGGGCGATTTTTCCACTTGCTGCCGGCCATGATGATCTACATCGGCTACCTGGGGTTGCTGATCGCCTCCCGCAATATGCTGGAAAAAGGCACCATTCCGTTCTGGCTGGGGCTTTGGTGGGTGCACATCCTGTTTTTCGGCATTGCCATGACGCTGCAATACGGCGGGGGATTCCTATACAGCCGGCGGATGCGCCGCAGGAGCGCGGTACCACATGCGTAAACTGGATCATTATGTTGTTTCGACGGTGTTCGGCGCCTTGGTGATGGTGCTGATGGTGGTGCTGTCACTGGATTTGGTGTTCGCGTTTATCAACGAATTGGATGAACAGGAAAACCAATACCAAACGTTCCAAGCCCTGTCTTATATCCTTTGGACCTTGCCACGCAGAATCTATGACTATCTGCCGTTAGCTGCCTTTATGGGCAGTCTGGTGGGATTGGGGGCGCTTGCCAATAATTCCGAGCTGGTGGTGATGCGGGCGGCGGGTATTTCCACCGGGCGCATTGTCTGGGCAGCCATGAAGCCGGCGCTGGTGGTCGTGGTGATTAGCCTGGCGCTGGGCGAGTATGTGGTTCCCCATACCGAACGGGTGGCCCAGACCGCCAAGTCGTTAGCCAAGGGCACGGGCGAGGCGTTAAGTTCCAAGGAAGGCTTCTGGCACCGGGAAGGCAATACCTTCATGCACTTCAACGCGGTTGAACCCCGGGGTGTGTTGCATGGGGTGACCCTGATGGAGTTCGATAACAATCGTTGGCTTACCCGGACGACTTTTGCCCAGCGGGCGGTTTATGAAGAGGATCGCTGGCGGCTGGAGCAGGTGGTGCAAAGCGATTTGACCCCGGAAAGAATCAGCCGACGGGATATTCCGGCGATGGAGTGGAGCAACCGGCTATCACCGGAGGTTCTCGGGGTGCTGGTCGTCAAACCCGAAAACCTCTCGATCCAGGGGCTGTATACCTATTCCCGTTATTTGTTGAGCCAGGATCTGAACGCCAATAACTACCTGATGGCCTTTTGGAAGAAAGTGCTGACGCCGGTGGCGACGGCGGTGTTGGTGCTGGTCGCGATTTCCTTTGTGTTCGGGCCGCTGCGCTCGGTCACCATGGGGTTTCGGGTATTTGCCGGGATCATTGTGGGCCTGCTGTTCAAGTATGCCCAGGACTTGCTCGGGCCTTCCAGTCTGGTGTTCGGGTTTAACCCCATCTTCGCGACCCTGGTACCCATCCTGGTCTGCTTTGTCATTGGGATTGTGTTGTTACGCCGGGCGAGTTGATCCTGTCTCAGGTTGCCCCGGCAATCTGAACAGGACTTTCCCGAATCCCGTCCGGTGAGGCAGTACTCCACGTCGACGACAGCCTCTTGCGCCCATCACGAGCATTTCACTGTTCAGAGATCACCGATTACTTGTCGTCTATGTAATTGACAGGGCTTTGCAATCAACAGAAGATGCAGCCTATAAGGCTGATAGGCTGCGTCAATCAGTGACTGTTGCTGATTAAAACCAATCAGCGACCCGCGTTTAAACGGCTGACGGTTTCCCGACAGGGGAGCCGGGATCATCAAGGACTTGGACAGGAGTGGGATATGCGCGTCATCTCATCGGCGATTCTGGCGGTAGGTATGATTGTGGGCGGTTGGCTGGTTACAGAGGGCCTGAAGGACATCCGTACCGGTGACCGCTACGTGACCGTAAAAGGCATGGCCGAGCGGGATGTGGAGGCTGACCTGGCGATCTGGCCGTTGCGCTATGTGGCGGCCAGCGATCACTTGGAGCAGGCACAGGCTGATATCCAGCGCAGTCGTGACGCGGTGGAGCGTTTTCTGGGCAAGTATGGCATGACTCCGGAGCAGATTGAGCTGCAGCGCCTGGATGTGACCGATACCACCACCAACCCCTATCAAAGCCAGCCCAGCCCCAACCGGTTTATTATCAGCCACACGCTGTTGTTGCGGAGCGAATCGCCAGAAAAGGTTCGCGCGGCCTCGCAAGCGATTAGTGAGCTGATCGATGCGGGAGTGGTCTTGTCCAGCGATTATGGCCCCAGCGGCCCCACCTACTTATTCAAGGGCCTGAATGAGATCAAGCCGGAGTTGATCGCGGAGGCAACGGCTGCAGCCCGGGCCTCGGCTGAACAGTTTGCCAAGGATGCCAATGCCACCCTGGGTGGGTTGCGCCGCGCCAATCAAGGGGTGATCCAGATTCTGCCCCGGGATCAGGGCGCAGGCCTGGGCGAGGAAAGCCAGGCCTCCAAAACCGTCCGGGTGGTGAGCACCCTGGAATACTATCTACACTGATTCCAGGTTTCACTGATTAAACGGGTTCGCGGCCCCGCGTCACTCCTGCTGCCCCGGTGTCAGCCTCAAGATCCGGCCATCGTTGTCATCGGTCAGGAGATAGAGGCTGCCGTCGGGAGCCTGCTCCACATCCCGAATGCGGGCGTCCATGGAAATTCGTTCCACTTCCGTGGCCTTGCGGCCATCAATTTCTACTCGCACCAGAGCCTGGGAGCTCAGGCCGCTAATCAGCAAACTCCCCTGCCAGCCGGAAAACAGCTCTCCGGTGTAGAAAATCATGCCTGACGGCGAAATAACCGGGGTCCATTGCAGGAGCGCATCGATGAACTCCGGTTGGGTGGCAGGATCGGGGATCCTGCGCCCGTCGTAGTGGTTGCCCCAGCTGACCTTGGGCCAGCCGTAATTGCTGCCCGCCTCAATGAGGTTGAGCTCGTCGCCACCGCGAGGTCCCATTTCCGTTTCCCACAGCTCGCCGGTTTGTGGGTGAATTGCCAAACCCTGCACATTACGGTGTCCATAGGACCAGATTTCCGGCTTGGCGTTGTCCTGCTTGATGAAGGGGTTGCTGGGGGGAATTCGGCCGTCGGGCTGGATGCGGATAATGGTGCCGAGGTGATCGGACAGGTTCTGGGCGGGATCCAGCTTGTTGCGATCACCCATGGAGAAAAACAGATGGCCGCCCCGGGAAAACACAATGCGCCCGCCAAAGTGAAGGCTGCCGTCGACCTTGGGTTCCTGTCGGAAAATGACCTGGAAATCCTGGAGCTGATCGTTCTGCAGGCGTCCCCGGCCCAGCACGGTGGAGGCTTTGCTGCCATCGGGCTCGGCATAGGAGAGATAGAGGTAGCCGTTGGTGGCGAAGTCCGGATCCAGCGCCACGTCGAGAAGCCCGCCTTGACCGGCGGCGAATACCTGGGGCGTTCCTGGAATAGGGGCTGACAGCTTGTGGTCGGTCCCCAGGATCCTTAACCGGCCTTCACGCTCGGTGACCAGAAGTCGGCCATCGGGGAGAAGCGCCATGCCCCAGGGGTGGCTCAGGCCTTCAGCCAGGGTTTCGACGGTATAGGTTCCGGTATCGGAAGAGACGGAGTCCCGGGATTGTGCCCCCACAGGGGTGGCCATCAGGCAGAGCAGGCTAAAGAGGCCAGTGGTCAGGGCGGCGATGGGGTTCATGGGCTGCTCCTTGATATTAACAGGCGGCTTATCCGTTCGTCACCCGCGCTGAGCTGTTGCGAGGTCTCCATTAAGGATAGGGATGCTCAGCTTCCGGTCCCAGCTTCGAGCAAGCAGAAAAAGGGGCTGGCGCCCCTTTTTCATCGATGATATTGCTGCGGATTCAGGCGCTGCCCGTGGCGCTGGCTACTTCGGCAGGCTGCTGTCGGGCGAGTTTTTTCAGGGCGAGCCGGATCGGGATTCCCGCCGCGGCTTTGAGCAGCAGGCCGGTAAAGGGAATCGGCAGCTTGGGCTCAAGCTCGATGGTGTAATGGACAATGGTTTTGCCTTGCACCTGGGCAAATGCAATGCGGCCTTTGTGGTTTTTGACCGGGGTGCCCTTGGTGACCCTGTATTCCATCAGCTCGTTGTTTTTGAAGGCCGTGACGGTTTCTTCAAAGGCCGGGACCGGAAAGGCCTCGATACGTCGGACGGCGCCCAGCCCGTTTTTATTCTTGCCGGTCGCGTCCACAATCCGGGTCACCTTGGCATTGATCAGCTTGCCAAAGTTCTCGTGGTCGGTGAGTTGCTGAAAAACCCAGCTGATGGGGGCGTCATAGGACTGGAAGAGTTCAATATATTGCTTGGCCATGTGATCATCCTGATTCTTTGTTAGAGGCGTTGGTGCGCCTTGAGTTGTCGCAGTTTGGGGTTCGAAAGTCAACCGCCAGCACCTGGAGCCGAGAGCGTCAGCTCCAGGTGGGGTGGTTGAAGTGGGCGTTAGGCGTAGAACAACAAGGGGACGAAGCCGACAATCACCAGGGTGGTGAGCAGCACCACCAGGGGTACCCACATATGTTCGAACCGCTTGAGCAGGGACGCATTGGGGCCCTGGTCCTGCAGGGCTAAGTCCCATTCCCGCGTGCCGACCACCAGTCGGGTTAACAGCTGGTTGAGGGCCACCGGAGGGCTGAGGTAGCCCAGTTCAAACGCCACCAGCGCGACCATCCAGAAGTGGATGGGGGCAATGCCAGACTGAATGGCGTAGCTGGCGAAGGTTGCCGTCACCAGAATCACGGCCCCGAATGGGTCCATGAACATGCCGATTACCACCAGCAGCAGGATACTGATCAGCATCGCCACCCAGACCGAGCCCAGGGATTGTGGGAAGATCTGCTCGACGAGGTGTGATTTCTCGATCACGCCACCCAGACAAATGGACGCCATGATCAACAGCAACAGGGCACCAATATGGATACTGGAGTCGGAGGCGGACTCGGACACCACGCCGGCGAAGGCCCTGATTCGGTGCTTCTTGGTTTGAAACAGGCGTTCATAGAACAGGATGCCGGTCAGCACAATGGGCAGGATGACGGGGGCGTTGTGCTCGTTGATTTGCAGGCCCAGGATCAGCTTGAAGCTGATGAGTACCGCGGCCACCGTTACCAGATAGGGCACCAGGGGCTTGAGGGCGGCCAGGGTTTCCCGTAGCGCTGTGTGGGGCGTGGTGGTGCCGACCAGACGGGCCGCTTTGCTCTTGCCCAGCACCAGGCCGCTGAAAATGGCTGCGGAAAGCAGGTAAATATAGAGCCCCCAGCCATAGAGCTGGTCGGTGGTGACCTCTTTATTGAGCGCGGCAATAATCACGATCAGCAGGCAGGGATTCAGCACCACCCCTAAACTGCCGGACATGGCGGTGGTGGAGAGGGACAGGGAACGATGGGCTCCGGCCCGGCGCATTTCATCATAGATCACACCCCCTACGGCCAGGATGAAAATACCCGAAGCGCCGGTAAAGGCGGTGGGCCAGGCGGTGGCGAAGATGATAATGGTTGCCAGGGCGGCCGGGGCCAGCTGCCAGGGCCGGAGCAGGTCAAAGCAGAGGGCTGGCAGGCGGGTGTGCTTCAGGGTCATGCCTACGAACACGTAGAGGCCGACGTTGATGAAAATATTGGCCAGGTTGGTGAGCTGGTTGATGAAAATCGCCACGCCCGCGGCATGGTTTTCAGCCAGGATCAGATAGGCGAACCCGATCAGGGTCATGATGGCGTACAGCGGGGCGGCCAGTAAATCCTTGGTGCCCGCCTGTCGCAGGGCCGTCAAATCCTGTCGGATAATCCGGTACAGGGTGACCAGGATGAGCAGGGTAAAACCGGTCAGCCAGAAGAGCTGGATGGTAATCAGCGGGTCGTTGGGGTTAACCGACTTCAGAATCTGCCAGTAGCTGTAGAAGGAATAGGCAATGGCGCTATTGGCAAGCAGTTGCAGGACATTGGAAATCAGGCGCCGTGATTCGGATTCCGCCGGCAGCAGGGAAATGTGCTCGTTTTTCCAGCAGACCATCACCGCGCAGCCCAGCAGCATCAGTTGCAGAAGATACTTTTTGGCATCCAGGTTACTTAACAGAAAGTTGGCCAGTCCTTTCTCGAGCTCCTTATAGGTGATCAGGCTGGGGGTCAGCTGGGCGGCGATCTGCTGATAACGCTGGTGGGCCTGTTGGCACTGGGCGAGGTTGTTGAGCACCGACTGGCGCACATCCCGCTCGTCCACTTCGTATTCGTCAAACAGAAAGGAATCTTCCGCCGCCAGCTCCATCTGGCGCTGCACTTCCCGATCCACATCAATGGTGGTGGAGCAGGTGGGTTTGGTGATGTTGGGGTTCAGGACGTAATAATCCTTCCACAGGGCCTCGCCCCAATACAGCAAGCGAGAGTGAAACGAATCCCCCAGCCCGATCAGCACCGCCGCGCACAGCAGCAAAAAGACCATGGCGCCGGCAAGGCGAAGCCGTTGCCGGGCGGGTTGCGAGGTGACTTCCTGAACGGGCAGGACATCCAGATTACGATCCACGATGACTTACTCCCGGTCGTCGGCTGAGCACTCGGAGGCCGCGCGGTTGGACATGCAACGGATCTGTCGCATGATGGTCAGCATGGTGGGGTCGTAGGTGTCGTTTTCCCGTAGTTCAATGCGGTTTTGACGGAACATTTCCTGGTAACCGGCAATATCTTCCAGGGGAAGATCAATCCAGTACTTGGGATCGATGCTGTCCTCGTGTTGCTTGATCAGCTTGAAGGCGTTGTCGAACAGTTTTTCGGCGTTGGTGCGGGAAAGTCGTTTGAACTCGTCGTTAAAGTCATTGCTGCGGGCGACCAGTTGCAAGGTCAGCTGAGCGAGGGGATAACGCACAATGCCCCCTTTGTCGCCCAGTCCCTTGTAGAGCTCATAGGCGTTATAGGCCAGGGCAGGCGCATAGCAGATGTCGACGGAACCGTTGTTGAACTTGCCGCCGAAATCGGTGATGTCCGAGGGCACCACCGTGGCTCCCACATGGTTCACCATATGAATCGCGTCTTTCTGATAATCCAGGGTGGCAATGCGCTTACCGGCGAGTTCACCCACGGTGTCGATCGACCGGTCATTGACGAACAAATAGCCCGCCCCCATGGGAATCAAACCCAGCACGGCGAATTTTCCGTCATCCAGATAGGCTTGGGCCTTGGGACGATTCAGGGCACGAATCAGGGTGCGCAGCTCTTCCGGGCCGGGAATGGCGCCTACGGCACTGACGGAGCCGCCAAACTTGGAGAAGGGGCGCAGGCGGATGTCGGTCGCGGCAACGATATCGCATTTGCCGGAAATAAAGTCGGCCACCGCCACACTTTCATCGGTATAGGGTGACAGGGACAGGTTAATTCCCGTCACGGACATATCGATGACATAGTCTTTCAGCAAGTTGAAGGCATCTCCATTGGCACCCAGGGGGTCGAAAACGCACAGTCGTTTGGTTTCGGCTGCCAGGGCAAGATTGGTCGTCACTATCAGCAAGATGGAGAACAGGATTTTCTTCATTGTTCTTTGCCTCCGTATGGCATTCGTTTTTATTAGTGCTGGCGTTAGGAGCTCGGGGTTTGGTGTTCAGCAGGGTAGCGCGTGAGGCCCGGGCCAGGCTGGTAGCCTGGCCGTGGACCTCCGGGGCCCGTCTTAAAACAGGGCGTCCAGATCTTCTGCGTCATCCTCGACTTGAGGGGTGGCGGTTTTGCCCAGGCGACCAAATGGGGTGCGCTCGCCATGTTTGATGGTCCATTGACGGTCAGAAACCGCCTGAACATGGGAAATGGCGATGGCATCAACCAGGGCGTATTCCGGTTTTGCCTGGAAGTTTGACTCGACCCGGGCCAGCGAGCGATTCAGCTCCGCTTCGTTGCCGGTGGTTTCGGCCATGATGGCCTGCAGGGCGATGGGAATACGCACGCCAAAGGCCAGGGATTTTTCGCTGCTGGTGTTCAAAAGCTCCCAGGTATCGAGATCCTTGTTGGGTTTGAGATCGGGCAGCAAAGTCCAGATGGCGGCACGAATGGAGGAAGGGGAACCGCCCCAGGCGTCATCGTCCAGACAATAGGAGGCGCGTACCGCCGCGGGTGCAATATTCCGCGGCACGCCAGCCGTCAGCTCCGCTCCTGAATCCGCCAAAATGGCCTGCAGGCCGGTTAACAGACCCAGCAGAAAGACCAGCTGGTCCTGGGGCTGTTTCAATTTGGGACATTTGGCCTCGCTATCCGTGTAGTCGTAGTTGTAGGCGGCCATGGCGCTTTCGAAGGTTTTCTTGCGCCGCTCGGCGGTCAGTTTCAGCCAGCGTTTTTGTTCGGTCCGGGCGTCTTTGGCCTCGTTGACCTGGCCGCTTTGCAGTGCGCGGATGGATCTCAGCTCGGCCGCCAGGGCGGATTGCTCGCTACAGTTGGCCGAGAGCAGATACAGCAAGGACAGGGTTTCCAGACCGGTATCGGTCAGCGAGTTAAAGGTGCCGAACAGGGGTGACATGTTGGAGCCAAAACGGCAGGTGACATCCACATCGGTGAGCTCGAGAATGTGGGGCGTGGCCACGCTGTCGCTGAAGTCTTCCATGACTTTGGCACCGACCGTATAGATCGGGTGGGAGCCACAGGCGGTCAACAGGGATG
>Ga0209075_1001824_pt1 | contig 19537 bp, 19 predicted proteins | sample Stecom2011_FD_187523 | JGI IMG/M metagenome (GOLD analysis project Ga0209075, IMG submission 187523) | Agricultural soil microbial communities from Utah to study Nitrogen management - Steer compost 2011 (SPAdes) (version 2) | ecosystem: Environmental > Terrestrial > Soil > Agricultural land...
TAATAAACTCATAACTAAAGATCAAATGGAACTAGAAATCTTTGAATACATAGAAATCTGGTACAACAAAAAAAGACGTCACGGTGCACTGAATTACAAAACAATCGAAGAATTTAATAATCAAAACAACATTTATAAAAATGTCGCTTAACTTAAACTGTAATTTTTATTTGCATATCCATTCGATAAATACCCAACACCTAGACAGTAACTACATATCGATAACTCACAAATGGCATCAAAGAGTCAGATTTAAAAACATATAGCCAAATACTTTAACCCTGAATTATTATATTTGCAGCTTCAAATAAATAACATAACTATGAGTATCATTATCAAAATCCACGCAAGACAAATCTTGGATTCTAGAGGAAATCCGACCATTGAAGTTGATGTTGTAACCGAAAACGGTGTGCTCGGCAGAGCTGCTGTACCTTCTGGAGCTTCTACAGGAGAGTATGAAGCAGTTGAACTTCGTGACGGAGGAAAAGCTTTCATGGGAAAAGGTGTTCTTAAAGCAGTAGAAAACGTAAATACAAAAATTGCAGAAGCTCTTTTAGGAACTTCAGTTTTCGAACAAAATCTTATCGACCAAATCATGATAGACCTTGACGGAACTCCAAACAAAGCTAACTTAGGAGCTAATGCTATCTTAGGAGTTTCACTAGCTGTAGCCAAAGCAGCTGCAAACGAATTAGGATTGCCACTTTATAGATATGTGGGCGGAGTAAGTGCTAATACACTTCCGGTCCCAATGATGAACATCATCAACGGCGGTTCACACTCTGATGCCCCAATTGCCTTTCAAGAGTTTATGATCATGCCGGTAAAAGCAAAAAACTTCACTCATGCCATGCAAATGGGTACCGAAGTTTTCCATAATTTGAAAAAAGTACTTCACAACAGAAACCTTAGCACCGCCGTGGGTGACGAAGGTGGTTTCGCTCCTACCCTAAACGGTACCGAAGATGCGCTCGATTCTATCAAACTTGCCGTAGAAAATGCAGGATATACCTTCGGAGACGATATTATGATTGCACTAGACTGTGCATCATCAGAATTCTACACAGACGGTAAATACGACTATACAAAATTCGAAGGCGATAAAGGTAAAGTTCGCACTTCACAAGAACAAGCAGATTACTTGGCCGAATTGTGCGCTAAATACCCTATCATCTCTATCGAAGACGGTATGGACGAAAACGATTGGGAAGGTTGGAAATACTTGACCGAAAAAATCGGAAATAAAGTGCAATTGGTTGGAGATGATTTGTTTGTAACTAATGTAGAGCGCCTTAAAAAAGGAATTGATACAAATACGGCTAACTCTATTTTGATTAAAGTAAACCAAATCGGGACTTTAACTGAAACTATTGCCGCTGTAAATATGGCTCACAATGCTGGATATACTTCAGTAATGTCTCACCGTTCGGGAGAAACTGAAGATAACACCATTGCTGATTTGGCCGTAGCGCTAAACTGCGGACAAATCAAAACAGGCTCGGCTTCTCGTTCCGATAGAATGGCAAAATACAACCAACTTCTTAGAATCGAAGAAGAACTCGGTGATGTAGCCTACTATCCTCAAGCTAGAGCTTTTAAAGTAAAAAGATAATTACATCAAGCGACAATCTAAATGGAACTTATAGAAAGAGTTCAAACTAATGCCGATTGGGCTATCTATATTTTTATAGGTTGCTTTTTGATTGTCGCTATTGTTAAAGGTGTTTTTACAAGACGCTTTAACGACTTCCTATACCTCCCCGCCAACGGAAAATACGTCAAAATCTATAAGGAAAATGTCTCTATAACCGATAGATTCACTTTCCCGCTTACCGTAGTTCAAATATTGAGCTATTCTTTTTTCATCCACCTCATCTTTAGCTTTCTAGGCTATTTACAGAAAAACAACTTCTTTGATTTTTTCAAAGTAGCCGCAGCTATTTCTGCCTTCGTTTTACTAAAATTCATTATCGAAAAAACAATAGCTTTTCTCTTTGAAATAAATGATTTCTATAACAAACTGGTCTTCCAAAGATCTGCTTATAAAGTGTACTCAGGACTAATATTCCTATTAATTTCCTTTATCCTGTTTTATACAAAAACACCTAATTTTCACTTAACTATAACACTTTTAACAATATTTTTGGCTATATATTTCGTATTACATATTTATTTGCTAAAATCTTTTCAGAAGTCTATTAGCGGAAATTTGTTTTACTTTATTTTGTATCTTTGCGCCCTAGAAATAGCACCGTATTATTTCGCATATTATTGGCTTATTAAAATTCAATAAATTATGTCTGCCGGAAAAGTTAAATCTATATTAGTATCTCAACCTGAACCAAAAGCCGAAAACTCACCTTATTTTGACCTGCAAAATAAGTATAAAATAAAAGTTGATTTCAGACCTTTTATTCACGTTGAGGGAGCTTCAGCCAAAGATGTAAGAGCCCAAAAAATTGATCTAAACAATTTTACGGCTGTTATCATGACCAGTAAAAACTCTGTAGATCACTTCTTTAGAGTGGCCGAAGAAATGCGATACAAAGTTCCGGAAACCATGAAATATTTCTGCCAATCAGAGGCAATAGCATTCTATCTACAAAAATATATCGTATACAGAAAACGTAAGATTTATGTAGGCCAAAAAGAATTCCCTGAACTATCTCCGCTTATCAAAAAATACAAAGACGAAAAATTCTTATTACCGGCTTCAGACCAACTAAAAGAAGACGTGCCTAAAACACTGAACTCTTTGGGCGTAGATTGGACACAAGGTATCTTCTACAGAACCGTAATGAGTGACCTTTCTGACCTCAGAGACGTTTATTACGACATCTTAGCTTTCTTTAGCCCAACAGGTATTCGTTCTTTGTTTAAAAACTTCCCTGACTTTGTCCAAAACAATACCCGAATCGCCGTATTTGGAGCCACTACCAAAAAAGAAGCCCTAGATCACGGTCTTCGTGTAGACATTTTTGCTCCGTCTCCTGAAACACCGTCTATGACGATGGCGCTAGAAAAATATGTGGCAGAAGTAAATAAAGGGAAATAATTATCTTTAGTTTTTACCCAAAAGTGTTTTCCTAAACATAAGGAGTAACACTACCAAGTAAATGGCATACGTAAGCGCGTGTGCCATAACAAGACCTTCTGTGCCATAGCATTTCATACTATAATGACTCGAGAAGTAAAGTGTGACTATCGATAAAATTTGAGTAGCAATAAACGCTTTGGTCATTTTCTTGGCAAAAAATTGATACCCCAAAATCAAAGCACAAACCTTAAAGAAGTCCCCCACCAATTGCCATAAAAACAAATCAGACAATACGACAAACTTATCCGAATAGATGAGTTCTATCAAAATCCCTCGCGAGAAATAGAGAATCAAACCTCCTACTACAAACATCGGAATTACATTTTTGTAATAATCCCCAAAAACACTCCTGGTTTGAACACTAGATGTTGATTGTGACAACTTCGGAAAAAAATAAACCGACAATAAAGTCGAAACAAACATCATGTAGAACGAAACCAATCGATTCATTGCTTCCCAATTCCCGGCATTGTCAATGCCCAAAAGATGAATAGCTTCGGTTCGGATAGTAAGCTGTACTAGTGGTATGCTAAAGGCCGATACCATGGCCATCAACGAATATGAAGACAAATTTCTGAGTATCGATAAGTCAAAAGCAGCTTTTCGAACGTATTTCTTTAGGTCTAATGATTTCGTAATCCAAAACCAACTCACTAAAAAGAGCAAAGCCGGAGTAATTCCCAACGACAATAAAGCTCCTAAAGTTTTGTATTTCAAAATCATTAAAATCGAAAAAACAAAACCAATAATATTCCCCACTATATTAATCAAAATCACTTTCTTAAACTGCGAAAGACCATTGATAACCGCAACCAAGAAAATGTTTAACGCAAAAAGCGGTAAGGATAAAGCCGTTACTTGAAAGACAACCCCAAAATCATACCTATCGCCGAAAATTCGGTCATTCCAATAATCAGAAAATACAAAAATCGGTAACGCTAAAAGTACAGAAGCTATTAAAAGCGACCAAAAAACAGTCGAGATAACTTGGGTGAGCTTTTCTTCATCCTTTTCAAATTCAGCTACGTATTTTACGATTCCATTATTGAAACCCAAGGTCGAAAAAGCCTCTAGCGAAGTAATAAAATTTCGAAGATTCCCCAATAAAGCTACTCCACTCGGACCTAAAATTTTGGCAACTACCGAAGTCGATACCAATCCGGTAACAATGCGAATCATCACACTCACACTGTTGATGGAGGTGATTCGGAAAACCGGATTCTGCAATATCGATTTTAGAAGTTTCAAATCTGGATAATCAGTATTTATTAATCACTTCAATAACCCTAGACACTTCATCATCCGTAAGCACAGGGCTCATCGGAATGCTCAACACTTCGTCGTGAATTTTCTCTGTAATCGGAAACACAAGGTGATTAAAACCCTTCATGGCCTTTTGCTTATGAGGCGGAATCGGATAGTGAATCAGTGTTTCTATATGATTGTCAAGCAAGTATTTCTGCAATTTTTCTCTATCCTCGGTTCGGATGACAAATAGGTGAAAAACGTGATTCTCGGTATAGTCGTAATGCGGAAGTACAATTTTCTCGTTTTGAATTTCGGCCAAATAACGCTTCGCAACCTCTCTCCTTTTGTGATTATGAATGTCTAGATCCTGAAGTCGTACTCGCAAAAAGGCTGCCTGAAGCTCATCTAATCGGGAATTTAAACCCAAAAATTCGTTTTCGTATTTCTTTTTAGATCCATAATTTCTGATAGCAAACAACACCGCCGCAAGCTCATCATCATTAGTCGTAATAGCTCCGGCATCGGCCAAAGCACCCAAATTCTTCCCCGGATAAAAGCTAAACCCCGAAGCGTCAGACAAATTCCCCGATTTTATTCCATTTAACATGGCTCCATGACTCTGAGCCGAATCTTCAATAACCAACAAATGATGCTCCCTAGCAATTCGGTTAATGGCTTCCATATCACAAAGCTGTCCATAAAGATGAACAGGTAAAATAGCTTTGGTTTTTAAGGTAATATGCTCCTCTATTTTGTTCGGGTCCAGATTGTATGTCTGTAAATCCGGCTCTACCAAAACCGGAACCAAATCATTCTGCAACACCGCTAAAATCGAAGCGATATACGTGTTCGCCGGAACAATCACTTCATCTCCCGATTGCAATTTTCCTAGCTCTTTATAGGCTCTGAAAATCAAAATCAAAGCATCCAACCCATTGGCTACCCCAATGCAGTGTTTCGTATCGCAATAGGCTGCAAATTCCCGCTCAAATTGCTTTACTTCATTGCCCAAAATATACCACCCCCCTTCTAAAAACCGCTGAAATTGTTGCTGAAAAGCAGCTTCATAAGGTTGGTTTATTTTATGTAAATCAAGGAATTTAATCATCTTAAATCAGTTCTAATTCATAAAAATCCTGAACCACGGTTTTAGACCCAAAGCTCTCCTTCCAATACGCTAAGCCTTCGTTGAGCTTTCGACCTTGGTCTTCGTTAGACGAACCCATATCAAAATAACGTTTTTCAGAAGCATACTTTCTAATCAGGAAATCATATAAAAAATCCACACTTCCTAGCCGGCTTCGTTGAGCATCGCTGCCAATATATTGCGAATGTACCACGCTATCCGTAATAAAAAGCGTGGTTCCCGCTACTATCTTACCTTCAAAATATACGTTGTATTGCTTGATGTTCTCAGGAAAACGAGAATGTAGCAATTTTATTTCTTCCAAAGAATGTACAGGTTGGGCCTGATGTTTTTCTTTTAAAACAGGAATCAAAATTTCATTCCAAAACTCAGTAAAATCAGTCGTTTCTTTTACTTCAAGCCGATGTTTTTCACCCTTGCGAATCTCGTATCTCCGCTTCTGAGAAATCTTGTCCGGATGCTGATTGTCAATCACAAAAAGCGTATCTCTACGAATGAGTTTCGCATTCTTCAAAAACAAAGCATACAACAATTCATCCGAAAAATATTTATTGTAAATAGAAGGAATGACTTTAAAAAACACTTTTGAAGCATAGGGTTTGACATAAGCATAAACAGCCTCAAAAATATCGAGAAATTCTTGGATTTTCACCCTATGTCCAACCACCAAACCACCATAACTCAAGCCTTGATGAGAATGAAGCTCATCCCCTGCTCTATTTGCCGGAACTACGGCTACTAAAGTGTTTTCGTCAAATACTAACAGTGAAAAATCTTGAAAACGGTCACTGTGGTAATCCATAAAGTTGCGATGAAACAAAAAGGTGGCGTTTTTGGCCTTTGCAATAAAGGCATTCCACATATCGAAATCCGCCGAAGTATATGTTCTGACCGTGTATTTTTTCACAAAACTGGAATTAAAAAGTAAAAGTAGTAATTTTTTCGATTAAGGTTTCTGCTTTCGGCTTTTGAAGTGTACATTTGCATAACTTTTATTTCAAGCCCCAACTTTAAACATCTTTTTAAAGTGCAATTACAAAAGCTAAACCTTCTCAATTATAAGAATTTCTCTGCCATTAGCTTCGATTTCGATGCTAAAATCAGCTGTTTTGTCGGGAAAAACGGGGTTGGCAAGACCAATATTCTCGATAGCATCTACCATTTGGCCTATGGGAGAAGTTATTTTAATTCTGTAGCCCTGCAAAACATCAAACACAACGAAGATTTTTTTGTAATTGAAGGCGAATTCCTAAAAGATAACCAAATCTATAGAATTGTTTGTTCACTCAAAAAAGGTCAGAAAAAAACGCTCAAGAAAAACGGAAAAATATACGAGAAGTTCTCAGACCATATCGGGTTTATTCCGCTGGTAATCGTATCGCCTTCAGATAGCGATTTAATCGCTGAAGGAAGCGAAACCAGACGCAAATTCATCGATCAAATCATTTCACAATTAGATTCAAATTATCTACAACAACTAATTAAATATCAAAAAGTTGTAAACCAAAGAAATGCTTTGTTGAAATACTTTGCGCTAAACCGAGTATTCGACAAAGACAACCTTTTGATTTATGACGAGCAACTGGCCGAATACGGTACCTATATTCATCAAAAACGAGTAGAATTTCTACAAGAATTTACCCCTATTTTCAACCACTATCACGCTATTATTACCGATAGCAATGAACAAGTAAATTTGGGATATGACAGCCGACTTTTCGAAAAGAATTTGCTCGACTTGCTTCAAGAAGAACAACCCAAAGACAGAGTTTTACAATATACTTCTGTCGGGATACACAAAGACGATTTGCTTTTCGAAATCAACGGCCTCCCAATCAAGAAATTCGGTTCACAAGGCCAACAAAAATCATTTCTGATTGCACTGAAATTAGCTCAATTTGAATTCGTTAAACAACAAAACAACGTCAAACCGATTCTGCTGTTCGATGATATTTTTGATAAGCTCGATAAATTCAGAGTGAGTAAAATTATCGAACTAGTAAACCAGAATACTTTTGGGCAAATCTTTATTTCGGATACAGACCGAGACAGAACCGAAAATATCATTGAACAAACGCAGCTTTCTTATCAGGTTTTTGAGCTTTAATAACTAAAAAAACCTAATTCTTACATCCTTGAGCAAATGTTTTTTTTGTATTTTGCACATAAAATTAAGCTTTGAAGATTTTTCGCCTTATAATTCAATCATTTCTTTGTGTATTTTTTATCTGTTTAACTTACGGGCAAGAAGCAGATAATACGATTTCTGTTATCAAACTTTCCTGATCTTCATGGCGAAAATTGCGGTACATACGACAACAAACGCTATTTAATTGTTCACAATATAGGAGGCGGACAAGTAGCTGAAGACATACTTTTCGATTTTAAAATTACAGAACATTATACCTACCAAAAAATTAGGAATTCTTTCAAATTCTGGCTGGTTTTCCTAATTTTTGATTCTCGATTTATTAGCTTTGCAGTATTGAAAAAACATTCATGTACGCAATTCTAGACATAGAAACCACAGGAGGACAATACAATCAAGAAGGAATTACAGAAATTGCCATTTATAAGTTCGACGGACATCAAATCATTGATCAATTTATTAGTTTGGTGAACCCGGAAAAGCCTATTCAACCTTTTGTAGTAAAGCTTACGGGAATCAATAATGCCATGCTCCGCTCAGCTCCAAAGTTCTATGAAATAGCCAAACGAATCATCGAAATTACAGACGGTTGCATCATCGTAGCTCACAACGCTGCTTTTGACTATCGCATCCTGCAAACCGAGTTTGCTCGTTTAGGCTATGAGTACAAAAGAGAATCACTCTGTACCGTCGAACTCTCCCAAAAACTGATTCCTGGACAAAAGTCCTATAGTCTAGGAAAACTCGTCCGTTCGCTAGGAATCCCCGTAAGTGACAGACACCGAGCTTCGGGAGATGCTCAAGCTACTGTTAAACTCTTTAAGTTGTTGCTCTCCAAAGATTCCGATAAACACATCTTGAGAAATCTTATCCGAACCGAAATCAAAAGCGGACTTTCGCCCAAACTGCTCGATATTGTTGAAGGTTTACCTTATGAAACCGGAATTTTCTACATACACAACGAAAAAGGCGATATTATATTCTTGGGGAAAAGCAAAAACATCAGAAAGAAAATCAACGATTATTTCACAGGTGATTCCAAACTTGCCAAACACATACAAAACGAGGTCTTTACGGTCACTTTCGAAAAAACCGGTAACCTCTTAATCGCTTCGCTTAAAGAAATCGAAGAACTCCGTTACAACAAACCGATATACAATCGATTACCTCCTAAAATCAAGTTTTCGAAAAAGTTCTTTTCGCCTTCCAACAAAGACGAAAATGCCTTGATTATTGACAAAGGAAGAACTATCGAAGAACGAACCGCCATTCTAATCGAAAATGGCGTTTGTAAGGGATACGCGTTTTTTGACTTAAACTATCAAATTACCAATATTGAAGTGTTTAAAAATATCCTCATTCCCATAAAACCCGATAAACAATACATCCAAACCATTGAGCAATACCTTCATAAAAATAAGGTATTCAAAATCATCGAATTTTAGCACTTCGTCCTTTCTATGAAAGTCAGCAGAAAAATTCTAATTAAATACTAATTTTTCTACCTTTGAATTTTATTTGACACTTACTTATGAGAGAAGAAAAATCTAAATGGGAAATTCTGAAGCAAAGAATCCACATTACCATTTACGGAACCAACACATTCGAAGGTAAACTTTTTGATATTATACTTCTCTTTTTAATCTTCTTGAGTGTCTTGCTGGTAATGCTCGAGAGTGTCCAAACTCTTGATGCTAAATATCACACCTTTCTCCACGTCTCCGAATGGGTCATTACCATTTTCTTTACCATCGAATATATTCTGCGAATTATTTCCATCAAAAAACCTTCTACCTATATTTTTAGCTTCTACGGTATTATTGACTTGATTGCGGCTTTGCCGATGTATTTGGCTATATTTATTCCCGGAAGTCAAATTTTATCGGTAGTTCGGGCTTTACGACTCTTGCGACTCTTCCGAGTGCTGAACTTAGTTCAATTTACAGGGCAAGAATCACACCTAAAATTGGCTATCCGGGCCAGCAGACAAAAAATTACGGTTTTTATCTATTTTATTCTTATCGTAAGCTGCCTTTTAGGAACCCTAATGTACGCTGTTGAAAAAGGAGAAAGCGGTTTCAAAAATATTCCTGACAGTATTTATTGGGTTATCGTAACACTTACGACCGTAGGGTACGGAGATATTGTCCCGATAACTACCGTAGGAAAAATGATTGCTTCGCTGATCATGGTGATGGGTTATGGTATTATTGCCGTGCCTACCGGAATCGTAACGGCTGAATACATGAATGCCTCTCGCAAAAGCCGAAAACCCAAAAGAACCTGTGCACACTGTGGTAAAAACGACCACAGAGAACAAAGTATCTATTGCTATAATTGCGGATTCGAACTGGAAGAAGAATAATCTTCTAACAGTGAGCCCCTCTACTTACAAAAAGCTGAAGATTAGAAGGCGAAACAAACGGAATATCGAGTCCTAAACCTCTGAGGATAAAAAGTACTCCGAAACAAACCATCATAACAGGAATCACTCTACTTAGATTTTTCCCGAGTTTATTCTTGATAAAAACGCTAAAGTAAACCACTAGGCTCATCAACGGAATCGTTCCTACTCCATAGAAAATCATAAAAAGCATCCCATAAAACACATTTTGCATAGCCAAAGCTCCAAAAAGTGCTACATAAACCATAGCACACGGCAAGAAACCGTTTAATAATCCGATAGTGAAAATGGATTTGTAGGTCTTCTTTCTGAATTGCTCCCCGAGCGACGATTTTACGTATGAAATACCTTTGTAGATAGGTTTAGAGAAGTTGTACCTAGCGAAAACTCGTTCGGGAATTACAGCTACGGATATAATGATGAACCCGATAACAACAGATAATTGTTGTTGAATCCCCGCCAGATACAGACTTCTACCTAAAAAACCAAAAATCAAACCCAAGGTTCCGTAGCTTGATAGTCTTCCTAACTGATATATGATAATCTGTAATGCTTTTTTTGCCGGACTGGTTCTGTCAACTGGCAGCATCAGAGCAATAGGCCCACACATCCCAACACAGTGCAGACTCGAAACCAATCCTAATATGACAGCTGATAACAGCATCTTATTTGTCTAAAAGCAAATGCCCTTATTTGATGATAATTCCTTTTTTATTGAAATATTCGATACCTTCGTATCGCCAATCGATATAAATATCCCAACGACCATCTGCCAAAACATCTTCAGGTATGAGCAAATTTGAAGAAGATAATGAAATGGGGAATTCAAAATCAAGGCTTTGGTCAGATGGTCTATATAGGGATATTGTTCCTTTTATTCTATTGTAATCAAACTCTTCCGGAAAAGAAACCTTTACAGATTTACCCTCTGTAATAATTTCTACTTTTTGAGTCAACCCATTGGCATTGTGCTCTTTTTGTTGTTGACCCTCTAAGCTCTTCTCATACTTGTAATAATCTTCTATCACAAGCTCGTTGTCATACTTTTTGTCAGACTGTACTTTGATAACAAAGAACAGAATAAACGACATAAAGAGTGCAAATGCTATGACTACTATTCTCATAATTTCTGGTTTTGTGGGTTTCAAACTTCAAGTTATTCGATGAACTGAAACTTGAAACAGTTGTTAATCAAATCGCTTAGGACCCAAGAAATTGGTCTTTATCTTATCTATTTGTTTATCTTTCTCGAATATCCCGACTTCCAGTTTCATCTTATCTTCTGTCAAATAAGCCGGATCAATCTCAATAAACAGCGTACCTTTGGTTTCAGATTCAGAATTTACCTTAAATTGAGCCGCACCAACAGGTATAATCTCCCCTTGCGGATTCAATAATTTGAAGCTTACAGCTTCATAATCCGTCGTGGTTTTGTTCAGAATTCGGAACGTATATACATTGCTCACCTTCTCTCCTTTCATCTGATACAATTGACCCGGAATGCGTTGCAACGTTACTTGTAAATCGCTTCTCAAGAACAACATCCCCGTAAGCACCCCTATCAAAATCCCCAAAACCGCCGCATAGCCCTTCATTCTGGCAGTAAAGACAAACTTCTCTTTTTTGCTGATTTCGTCTTCCGAAGCATAACGAATGAGTCCTTTCTCAAAACCAACTTTCTCCATCACATCGTTACACTCATCAATACAGGCCGTACAGTTCACACACTCCAATTGAGTTCCGTTTCTGATATCTATCCCCGTAGGGCAAACCGCTACACACAACTTACAGTCTATACAATCTCCGTAGCCCGCCGCTTCTCTGTCTATTTTCTTATTAATACGTGCTCTCCCGGCTTCTTTTTCTCCTCTTTTGTAATCATAAGCTACAACGACCGATTTGTTGTCCAAAAGCACTCCTTGTAACCTTCCATAAGGACAAGCAATAACACAAACTTGCTCCCTGAACCATGCAAACACAAAATAGAACACTCCTGTAAATATCAACAAGGCAATCAAAGTTTTCATGTTCTCTACAGGACCTTCCGTGATCATCTCAATTACCTTGTCACTCCCTATCAAATAAGACAAAAAGACGTTGGCAATCAAAAACGAAATCACAAAAAAGATAAACCATTTGAGTGCTTTCTTTCTGATTTTCTCTGCATTCCATTCCTGTTTATCCAGTTTGATTTGAGCGTTGCGGTCACCTTCTATCCAGTATTCGATTCGTCTGAAAACCATCTCCATGAAAATGGTTTGCGGGCAAACCCAACCACAGAAAATACGACCAAAAGCTACCGTAAACAGGGCTACAAATACCACTCCGATAATCATCGAAAGCATCATCAAATAAAAGTCCTGCGGAAAAAACGGTATCCCAAAAATATTGAACTTCCGTTCAAAGAAATTCAACATAATAAACTGATGCCCGTTTACCTTTATAAACGGAAACGAAAATAACATCAGCAATAGAACGTAACTAACTAATTTCCTCCTTTCATAAAACCTTCCTCTAGGTTTCTTAGGATAAACCCAAGCTCTTTTACCTTCTCGGGTGATGGTAGAGATACTATCTCTAAACGATTCATCGTGAATATCAGACATAATTTTTCAGAATTTTAGCCCTGAATTGTCTTTGGGGCAAGCTGTTTGAAACCATAAGACTCTCTCATCATTTCAAACAGCTTTCTTAGTTTTTTTATTGAATTTGAACAGCTTCTACTACAGCCTCATCTGATTGTTCTGCTTCTGCAGGAGCAGCTCCTTCAGGTACCCAAAGCTCTCCTTCGGGTTCTTTAGCTACAGCCGGTGTTGTGCCTTGTAGGCTCAATACATAACTAGCTACTTGTTGAATCTGTGATGGTTTAAGCTCTGTCTTCCACGGAATCATACCTTTTCCTTCACGACCTCCTTCCGAAATAGTGTGGAAAACTTCTTTGATTCCTCCTCCTAAAATCCAATAAGGGTCTGTAAGGTTCGGCCCAATACTACCTCCACCATCGGCTAAGTGACAAGCCACACATTTTTCCATAAAGATGGCTTTACCGGCATTCAAATCAGCAGCTTCTGTAAGCAAGGTTACGTTGCTGGCATCAATCAAGTCCTTAGCTGTTTTTTTCCACTCCTCAATAGCAGCTAGAGCTTCTGCATTTTTTCTTTCGTATTCTTGATGTTGGTTTTCTCCTCCCATTAAGTGATAATATCCTAAATACCCTACACCAAAAAAGATACAGATGTAGAATAGATATACCCACCACGGAGGCAATACGTTATCCAACTCTTGAATTCCGTCATAGTTGTGATCCATTAATAGTTCACCCTCTTCTTCTATAGGTTTTGATCTAGTCAAAGAAGCCATCAGCTTTTTATAAAGCGGACTATCTTTTAGGCTAAAACCTATTTTGTTTCGCGCTTCGATAAGTCTTTTCTGCTCTTCGCTCATCAACATATAAGTAACGTTGTCGAAGGCATCATTGATGATTTCGATAGCGATAAGTATTAACAAAAACAGACCTAGAAATATCGGAACAGCCGGATATACCATAAAGGCAGGTTTGTCTCCTGAGTCTATAAAATATTCCAGACCCATAAATACCAATGCAAAAAGCAACGGAATTCTAACATATGAAGGGATTATCTTTCTCATAAATTTTAGTTTTTGTAGTTAGCGTTTTCGTCTAGAGGCAGATTGCTCAACTCTTGAATTTTCTCTTTCTTATAGGTAAAAACCCACCAGTATAAGCCAATGAAAAAGGCAAAAAAGATAAGTAGTGAAATCACCGGATAAATCTCTATACCGGCTATAGTTTCCATATTTTGTTTGATGAACTTTAACATAGTGATTTGTCGTTAGTTAACAGTCTTAATACTTAATACTTAATACTTAATACTCAATACTTACTCTCTGTCTTTTACTTTAATATCTGTTCCTAGACGTTGTAAGTACGCTATAAGAGCTGTAATCTCACGCTGACTCATCGGTACAAACTCCTCTCCTCTGGCAAGAGTGCTTTTCATACTAGCCTCATAGTTTTTCACAAACTCAGGGTCGTTATGCAGGTTTTTCTCTATTTGCTCACTTTGAGCTTTGATGCTGGCTTGGGCATTAGCAATATCCTCTTCTGTATAAGGAACTCCAAGTTTTTGCATCGCTCTCATCTTGGCTTCGGTTTGTGAGTAATCCATTGGTTTGTTTTGGAACAACCATTTGTAGCTTGGCATAATCGAACCAGTAGATGTAGATTGAGGATCCCACATGTGGTTAAAATGCCAGTTGTCGTTATACTTACCTCCTACTCCCATCAAGTCTGGTCCCGTACGCTTAGAACCCCATAAGAACGGGTGGTCATATACATACTCCCCTGATTTAGAATATCCACCGTCTTTTCTGTAACGCTCTACCTCATGACGGAACGGACGAATCATCTGTGAGTGACAAGACACACAACCTTCTCTGATATAAAGGTCTCGACCTTCAAGCTCAAGCGGAGTATATGGTTTTACACTTGTAATAGTCGGGATGTTTGACTTCACCACCAAAGTAGGAATGATCTGAACAATACCTCCAATCAAGATAGCAATAGTAGCTAGAATGGTTAGCTGAATAGGTTTACGCTCCAACCATCCGTGGAATTTCTCTCCTTTAAGTCTTCCGCTTTTAATTTTAGCTAGAGCAGGTGCTTCTGCTAACTCGTCTTCAACCGGCTGACCTTGTTTGATAGTTTTGATAATGTTATAACACAATACTAATAACCCGATTACGAAAAGAGTACCACCAATGGCTCTTGTCCAATACATCGGCATAATTGCCTCAACAGTTTGCATAAAGTTATTTTTCAACGTACCATCCGGGTTAAAGTCTTTCCACATTTGGTGTTGAACGAAACCTGCCACGTATAAAGGCACCGTATAAAGCACAATTCCTAGCGTACCAATCCAGAAATGGAAATTGGCTAATTTCTTAGAGAACAATTGTGTTTTGAACATTCTCGGTACCAACCAGTAAATCATACCAAAGGTCAAAAATCCGTTCCAAGCTAATGCCCCTACGTGTACGTGAGCGACAATCCAGTCCGTAAAGTGAGCTACGGCATTCACGTTTTTTAGCGAAAGCATCGGTCCTTCAAAAGTCGCCATACCATAACCGGTAATCGCTACTACAAAGAATTTCAATACCGGTTCCTCTCTTACTTTATCCCATACACCACGAAGTGTTAATAGTCCGTTGATCATACCTCCCCAAGACGGAGCAATAAGCATGACAGAGAATACTACCCCTAAGTTTTGAGCCCAATCCGGAAGAGCAGAATACAACAAGTGGTGAGGACCCGCCCAAATATAGATGAAGATCAATGACCAAAAGTGGATAATAGATAGTCTATAAGAATATACCGGTCTGTTGGCCGCTTTCGGAACAAAGTAGTACATCAACCCTAAGAATGGTGTAGTAAGGAAGAATGCCACCGCATTGTGCCCATACCACCACTGTACTAAAGCGTCTTGTACTCCCGCATACACCGAATAACTCTTCATAGCACTTACAGGAATAGCTAAACTATTGAAAATGTGTAGTACAGCAACAGTTACGAAAGTAGCAATATAGAACCAAATGGCCACATAAAGGTGTCTTTCTCTCCTTCTGAGAATCGTACCAATCATATTAATACCAAATACTACCCATACTATGGCAATTGCAATATCTATAGGCCACTCGAGCTCCGCATACTCTTTCGACGTTGTATAACCTAATGGAAGTGAAATTGCAGCAGCCACAATTACTAACTGCCAACCCCAGAAGTTGATATTGCTCAGCACATCGCTATACATCCTGGTTTTTAGCAAACGTTGAAGTGAGTAGTAAACTCCCGCAAAAATTGCGTTACCCACAAATGCAAAAATTACCGCATTGGTGTGCAAAGGTCTAATCCTACCATAGCTGAGCCACGGAATACCTTCTGTAATGTTCGGAAAAAGATACATGAGCGCTACTAAGAGCCCTACTAACATCCCAACAACTCCAAACAAAATAGATGCGTAAAGAAACTTCTTTACAATTTTGTTGTCGTAATAAAACTGCTGTACTTCCATAATTTAACTGTTTTTGTCTGATTGTGTATTAGAAACTTTGTTATTAGTTTTTGATGTTTTGAGTTCGTCGTCAAACAACATACGAACAGACGGAGTGTAATCATCGTCATATTGCCCGGACTTTACTGCACGCAAAAAAGCCATGACAAAAAACACTGCAACGACGATACTGATGGAGATAAGAATATAAATGACGCTCATACCATTTAATTTTCATGAGCAAAGGTATAGCGGCAAAAACTATCAAAATATGACTTTTATCATACTTTGAATTTTATTAATGGTGAAGATTCTGAAGAGCCAAATCCAAACACCGATAGTAGTGAAAAGTGTGTAAAGAGCAAAGAAATATGAGGTCTCGACACCTCGATAAGGCATAGGAATATTTAAACAAAATAAAAAAGGAACCTCCAAAGAGATTCCCTCCTAATTCGAAATTTTCCAACTCGTAATTAAACCAAAAGTTTCCCCCGAAAGCCCCGAGCAGCATAATAAGATTCCGCACCGTTGTGGTAGATAAAAACTCTACCAAACCTGCAATCACCAAAGATAGCACCGCCCAGCTCTCTAACTTCTTTCGGCGTTTTGAGCCAACTGGAAGTTTTTAAATCAAAAGTACCTACTTTTTGTAATTCAAAGTAATCCTCTTCTGTCAGCACCTCTATGCCCATTTCTTTGGCCATAGCCAAAGCACTGTTCTTGGGCTTATGCTCCTTGCGAGATTCCAAAGCTTCTGTGTCATAACACAAGCTTCTCCTCCCCTTCGGGCTTTCCTGAGCACAGTCACAAAAGATATATGCATCCGCTTGTTGGTCATAGCCTATTACATCAGGCTCTCCTGCCGTTTCTTCCATCTGGTCGAGTGACCATAATTTAACAGGATTGGCTTCTAAACGCTTTTGAACTTCTGCCCATTTTATACCTTTGTGGCGATTTTGATTCTTCTCAAAACGAGTCTGCAAAATAGTAAGCAGTTCTTCCGAACGAGCTTGGTCGAGTTTTTTCATAGTTTATGGGTTGGTTTATAAGTACGAAAATACAAAACTCTTGTACGTGGCCAAAGACCTGAGTAACTCACCTCAGAACCTCTGTCTCTTCACCAACTATTTTTAACCCTGCTTTAACAATAATTGTCAATACAATTACTAATTTTACAAAAACAAAAACGAATAGCCCTATAATTAATGCTAACAAATAGAGTACATAACTGTTGTTGCTGCCATGAAATACTATTTCATCAGGACAACTATGGTGTATTCTAACGACGCAATAGAATAAACAATTTAAAACACAATAGAGAGGTTTCTGATGAGTCAGTGACCTCTTTTTTTTGCCTTAATTATCAAAACTATGAACGTAACCAACATTTATCAACGGAACCAAAACATCACCTTTACAGCGATAGACAAAGGCGAACTCATCGGCTGGCTGGAAGAGTTGTACCGGATGTTATTTGGTATCGGAGCCGGTAACGAATCGGTAGAAAGCCTACAAAACAACTTTCTAAAATCCAAAGCAACCTTCGAAACTATCCTGCTCAACGCTTTCCATGACAGCAAAAAAACCTTAGCCATAGCCACAGACCTCTATGAGAAAATAGACAGTATTCACGCTATGCTGCTCGATGACCTTGAAGCCATCTTCTCTTTTGACCCTGCAGCCAAGCATAAATCGGAAATCATTCTCTCCTATCCGGGCTTTTATGCCATAGCGGTTTACCGAATCTCACACCAACTCTGGAAGAATAATCTACCCGTTATCCCTCGGATATTATCGGAATACGTACACAACAAAACCGGTATAGACATACACCCCGGAGCTCAAATCGGTGAGCGGTTTTTTATTGACCACGGAACCGGAATCGTAATCGGAGAAACCGCCATCATCGGCAACAACGTCAAAATCTACCAAGGAGTTACCCTTGGAGCCCTAAACGTACGAAAAGAAGAGGCACAAGTAAAACGTCACCCTACCATACAAGACGACGTTATCATCTATGCCAATGCTACCATCCTAGGAGGAAACACTACCATAGGCCACAACTCTGTCATTGGCGGAAACGTTTGGATATCACAATCCATACCTCCTCATTCGCTCGTATTTCACAAAAGTGATATCGTCATCAAAAACAACAACAAAGAATTTCCTGAACCCTTAAATTATGTAATTTAAAAACCAAAAGTTATGATAGTAAACAACATCTTAGAAACTATCGGGAATACTCCCGTATTGAAATTGAACTCTTTGTTCAACAACGAAAAAGCCAACGTATACATGAAACTGGAACGCTTTAACCCCGGCGGAAGTATCAAAGACCGTATTGCTCTGGCCATGATCGAAGATGCCGAGAAAAAAGGCATCCTAAAACCCGATAGCATTATCGTAGAACCAACATCCGGAAATACCGGTATCGGGCTCGCCCTAGTAGGAGCTGCTAAAGGTTATCAAGTAGTGCTCGTAATGCCGGAATCCATGAGCGTAGAGCGACGTAAACTCATGGAGGTATACGGAGCTACTTTTGAACTTACACCTAGAGAGCTAGGGATGAAAGGTGCCATCGCCAAAGCACAAGAAATCATCGAATCTAACCCTAAAGCCTGGATGCCTCAACAGTTCAACAACCCGGCTAACCCTCAAATTCATGCTGAAACTACCGCTCAAGAAATCTTGAAAGACTTCCCGAACGGAGTGGACTACGTCATTACCGGAGTTGGTACGGGCGGGCACATCTCGGCTATCGGTAGAGTGCTCAAAAGTAAGTTCCCTAACACCAAAATCATTGCCGTAGAACCTGAACTATCACCTGTACTTAGCGGTGGCGAACCGGGCCCTCACCCACTACAAGGTATCGGCGCCGGATTTGTTCCGGGAGTATACGACGCTAACGTTATCGACGAAGTCATCACCGTTAGCAAAGACGATGCTTTCGAATACACCAGACAACTGGCTAAAAAAGAAAGTGTTTTAGGTGGAATCTCTACCGGAGCTGCCCTAGCCGCTATCGCTCAGAAAATACAAACCCTAGACAGTTATGCCACTATCCTCACTATGAACTACGATACCGGAGAGAGATATTTGTCCGTGGAAGGACTGTTCTAAGAATAGACCGTCGCAGTTTGCAGTAAATGCAAATAAGTCATTAGGTTATTAAGATTAACGAAAAGTGAATAATAAAGGAATCTCTATAGGGATTCCTTTTTATTTGGTGAACCAGAAGACAGTCGATGTTTTCAGTTTGGTTGGAAAGATGCCCTAATTCATCATTCATTCTTCATCCAAATTCACTTGATTTTGTCGATTTTTTTTATATTTATTCCTTAACCCTACCTCAACCCTACGGCAAAGGCATAGCATAAGTATGGATAAAGCATGGATAAAGTATGAAAAAGGCATGAAAAGG
>Ga0209075_1001826_pt1 | contig 19529 bp, 14 predicted proteins | sample Stecom2011_FD_187523 | JGI IMG/M metagenome (GOLD analysis project Ga0209075, IMG submission 187523) | Agricultural soil microbial communities from Utah to study Nitrogen management - Steer compost 2011 (SPAdes) (version 2) | ecosystem: Environmental > Terrestrial > Soil > Agricultural land...
CCACGGAGCCTCCCCCATGAGCCAGATCACCCCCGTCACCTGGGAAGACCCCTTCCGCCTGATCGACCAGCTCTCCGAGGATGAGCGCATGGTCCACCAGACCGCCCACGACTACTGCCAGGAGAAGCTCCTGCCGCGGGTACTGGAGGCCAACCGCCACGAGATCTTCCACCGCGAGATCATGAACGAGATGGGTGAGCTCGGCCTGCTGGGCTCCACCATCGAGGGCTACGGCTGCGCCGGGCTCAATTACGTCAGCTACGGCCTGGTCGCCCGGGAGGTGGAGCGGGTCGACTCCGGCTACCGCAGCGCCATGAGCGTGCAGTCGAGCCTGGTGATGTACCCCATCCACGCCTTCGGCAGCGAGGCCCAGCGCGAGAAGTACCTGCCGAAGCTGGCCACCGGCGAGTGGGTCGGCTGCTTCGGCCTCACCGAGCCGGACCACGGCTCCGACCCGGGCGGCATGGCCACCCGCGCCACCCGCACCGACAGCGGCTGGCGCCTCAACGGCACCAAGACCTGGATCACCAACTCGCCCATCGCCGACGTCTTCGTGGTGTGGGCCAAGGACGACGAGGGGGTGATCAACGGCTTCATCCTCGAGAAGGGCATGACGGGGCTCAGCGCGCCTAAGATCGAGGGCAAGTTCAGCCTGCGCGCCTCCATCACCGGCCAGATCGCCATGCAGGACGTGGAGGTCTCCGACGAGCAGCGGCTGCCCAACGTCACCGGCCTGAAGGGCCCCTTCTCCTGCCTCAACCGCGCCCGCTACGGCATCGCCTGGGGCGCCATGGGCGCCGCCGAGGCGTGCTGGCATGCGGGGCGCGACTACACCCTGGAGCGCAAGCAGTTCGGCCGCCCGCTGGCCGCCAACCAGCTGATCCAGAAGAAGCTCGCCGATATGCAGACCGAGATCACCCTGGGCCTGCAGGCCGCCCTGCGCGTGGGTCGCATGATCGACGAGGGCCAGCTGGTGCCGGAGGCGATCTCGCTGATCAAGCGCAACAACTGCGGCAAGGCCCTGGACATCGCCCGGGTGGCCCGGGACATGCACGGCGGTAACGGCATCAGCGACGAGTACCATGTGATTCGCCACGTGATGAACCTCGAGGCGGTCAACACCTACGAGGGCACCCATGATGTCCACGCCCTGATCCTGGGCCGTGCCCAGACCGGCCTGCAGGCGTTTACCGGCTGATCCACGGCAGCTGCAAAGTTGCCCATCACAAGGGGCGCCGGAGGCAAGCCGAAGAGGAGGTCCGATTCCAGGGAAGGAATCGGTAGCGTACAGGGAGGTATTCACAGCGCCTCCTCGCAGGCTTGTCGCCGGAACAGCCCCGTAGGCTACACGCTCTGCAAGGAGTCAAGATGAGCGGACCGCTGGAAGGCATCACGGTGCTCGACATGTCGCGGGTGCTGGCCGGTCCCTGGGCCGGCCAGCTGCTCGCCGACCTGGGCGCCCGGGTGATCAAGATCGAACACCCCGAACGCGGCGACGATACCCGGGGCTGGGGGCCGCCCTGGCTGGCCGAGGGGGACTCCCTGGAGCAGGTGGCCGCCTACTATCTCTGCGCCAACCGCGGCAAGCAGTCGCTGGCCGTGGACATCGCCGGTGAGCAGGGGCAGGTGCTGATCCGCCGGCTGGCCGAGGGCGCCGATATCCTGCTGGAGAACTTCAAGGTGGGCGGGCTTGCGAAGTATGGCCTCGACTACCCGAGCCTCCGGGCGCTCAACCCCCGGCTGATCGGCTGCTCCATCACCGGCTTCGGCCAGGACGGTCCCCACGCCCACCGCGCCGGCTACGACTTCATGATCCAGGCCATGGGCGGGCTGATGAGCCTCGGGGGCGAGCCGGACGGCATGCCCATGAAGACCGGGGTGGCGATCACCGACGTGATGACCGGCCTCTACGCCACCGTGGGGGTGCTGGCGGCGCTGCAGGAGCGTGCTTGCACCGGCGTCGGCCGCCATGTGGACGTGGCGCTGCTCGACGTCCAGGTGGCGACGCTCGCCAACCAGGCCCTCAACGCCCTGGTCAGCGGCAAGGACCCCGAGCGCCACGGCAACGCCCACCCCAATATCGTCCCCTACCAGGCCTTTGCCTGCGCCGACGGCCACCTGGTGCTCACCGTGGGCAACGACGCCCAGTTTGCCCGCTTCGCTCGGCTGCTCGGCCACCCCGAGTGGGCCGAGGACCCGGCCTACGCCACCAATGCGGCGAGGGTCGGCAACCGCGAGGTGCTGGTGCCGCTGATCCAGGCGATCCTGATGACGCGTGACCGCGATGAGTGGCTCGCCGAGCTGGAGGCCCGGGGCATTCCCGCCGGGCCCATCAACACCCTCACCGAGGTGTTCGACGACCCCCAGGTGCAGCATCGCGAGATGCGCCGCACCCTCAGGCGGGGCGCGCTCGAGGTGCCCCAGGTGGCGAACCCGCTGCGCTTCGACGGCGAGTCCGCCACCAGCGAGGTGGCGCCGCCGCGCCTCGGCCAGGACAGCGATGCCATCCTGGCCGAGATGGGCCTGACGCCGGACGATATCGCCCGGCTGAGAAGGGCGGGCGTCGTGCGTTAGCGGGGCGAGAAGCGCCGGCTGAGTCCCATCTCGGCGATCATCCGGGTGGAGATCTCCTCCACCGAGAAGCGGGTGGTGTCGATGAAGGGAATGTGGAGCTGGCGGTAGAGTCCCTCGGCCTGCCCGACCTCCTGCACGCACTGGTCCATGGAGCTGTAGCGGCTGTTGGGACGGCGCTCGTGGCGAATGGCCGCCAGCCGGCGCGGGTCGATGGTCAGGCCGAAGAGCTTGTGGCGGTGGGCGGCCAGGGCACGGGGCAGCTTGAGGATGCCGTCCTCGTCGAGGTCATCCTCGGTGAGCGGGTAGTTGGCGGCGCGGATGCCGAACTGCAGCGCCAGGTAGAGCGAGGTGGGGGTCTTGCCGCAGCGGGAGACGCCCACCAGGATCACGTCGGCCTTGTCGTACTGGTGGGTGCGGGCGCCGTCGTCGTTGTCCAGGGCGAAGTGCACCGAATGGATGCGGTCCATGTAGACCTCGTCCTGGCCGATGGAGTGGGTGCGCCCCACGCTGTAGCTGGAGTGGGCCGCCAGCTCCTGCTCCAGCGGCTTGAGGAAGGTCGAGAAGATGTCGATGTTGAAGCCTTCCGCGTCGCTGATGATCTGGCGAATGTTGCTGTCGACGATGGTGTCGATGATGATCGGCTTCTCGCCATCGTGCACCGCGGTGCCGTTGATCACCTCCACCAGGTTCTCGGCCTTCTCGACCGAATCGATGTAGGGCTTGGTGATCATGCGGATCTCGACGTTCTCGAACTGTGCCAGCAGGCTGCGGCCCAGGCTCTCGGCGGTGATGCCGGTGCCGTCGGAAATGAAGAAGGCGGTGCGGGTCATGGGGGAGCCAAGTCTCGTGGTGAAGGTCGCTCCATTGTCGGTGCCGCGACGGCGGCTCACAAGCCTCGCTTGCCGAGCATATAGTTAGTCGACTACATAAATGCCCGAAAAGGGCCCATTGTTGTAAAAATCCTCCAGCGACTTCGCTGTTAGACCAATGGCGAATATGGCGCCCACTTGGTAGAGTGCCGACCATCCCGTCATGCCTCCTGGCATGACCACCTGTCGTCGAAAGCCAAGGGGGTTCCGTGGACGATTATATTCTGTGGTTCGATGAGCTCGGCATGGACGATGTGGAGCGCGTTGGGGGCAAGAACGCCTCCCTCGGCGAGATGATCTCCAACCTGGCGGGTGCCGGGGTGACCGTGCCCGGTGGTTTCGCGACCACTGCCCACGCCTACCGCGAATTCCTCTCCCACGAAGGGCTCAACGAGCGCATCAATGCGGCCCTTGCCACCCTGGACGTGGACGATGTCACCGCCCTGGCCCGCACCGGCGCCGAGATCCGTCAGTGGATCATCGACACCCCGCTGCCGCCTACCTTCGAGCAGCACCTGCGCAGCGCCTACGACCAGCTCCTCGCCCAGCACCCCAACCTCAAAGTGGCGGTGCGCTCCTCGGCCACCGCCGAGGATCTGCCGGATGCCTCCTTCGCCGGCCAGCAGGAGACCTTCCTCAACATCGAGGGCTTCGACAACATCAAGCGCGCCGTGCATGAGGTGTTCGCCTCGCTGTTCAACGACCGCGCCATCTCCTACCGGGTGCACCGCGGCTACGCCCACGAGAACGTGGCGCTCTCCGCCGGCGTCCAGAAGATGGTGCGCTCCGAGACTGGCGCCTCCGGCGTCATGTTCACCCTGGACACCGAGTCCGGCTACCGCGATGCGGTCTTCGTCACCGCCTCCTGGGGCCTGGGCGAGACCGTGGTGCAGGGCGCCGTGAACCCCGACGAGTTCTATGTCCACAAGCCGACCCTGGCCGCCGGGCGCCCCGCGGTGCTGCGCCGCAACCTGGGCTCCAAGCTGATCAAGATGGTCTACGGCAAGGAGGCCAGCGCCGGGAAGTCCGTCGAGACCGTGGACGTGCCGCTCAAGGAGCGCGGCCGCTTCTGCATCAACGATGAGCAGGTGATGGCCCTGGCCCGCCAGGCGGTCACCATCGAGGAGCACTACCGGCGCCCCATGGACATCGAGTGGGCCCTGGATGGCGACGACGGCAAGCTCTATATCGTCCAGGCCCGCCCCGAGACCGTGGTCTCCCAGCAGGAGGGCGGCACCCTGGAGCGCTTCCAGCTCAAGGAGAAGGGGCGCAACCTGATCTCCGGCCGCGCCATCGGCCAGCGTATCGGCCAGGGCGCCGTCAAGGTGGTCTTCTCGCCGGAGGACATGGAGAAGGTGCAGCAGGGCGATATCCTGGTCACCGACATGACCGACCCCGACTGGGAGCCGATCATGAAGCGCGCCTCGGCCATCGTCACCAACCGCGGCGGGCGCACCTGCCACGCGGCGATCATCGCCCGGGAGCTCGGCATTCCGGCGGTGGTGGGTTGTGGTGACGCCACCGAGGTGCTGGCCGACGGCCGCGACGTCACCGTCTCCTGCGCCGAGGGCGACACCGGCCACGTCTACGAGGGCCTGCTGGCCTTCGATCGCAGCGTGACCAGCGTCAACGCCATGCCCGAGATCCCCTTCAAGATCATGATGAACGTCGGCAACCCCGACCGCGCCTTCGGCTTCGCCAGCCTGCCCAACGCCGGGGTTGGCCTGGCGCGCCTGGAGTTCATCATCAACCGCATGATCGGCGTGCACCCCAAGGCGCTGCTCGACTACGACACCCTGCCCGCCGACCTGCAGCAGACCATCGACCTGCGCACCGCCGGCTACGCAAGCTCGGTGGACTTCTATGTCGACAAGCTGGTGGAGGGCATCAGCACCCTGGCGGCGGCCTTCTATCCGGAGCGGGTCATCGTGCGCCTCTCCGACTTCAAGTCCAACGAGTACGAGAACCTCATCGGCGGCAAGCTCTACGAGCCCGGCGAGGAGAACCCGATGCTCGGCTTCCGTGGCGCCGCCCGCTACATCTCCGAGGCCTTCCGCCCCTGCTTCGAGCTGGAGTGCCGGGCGCTCAGGCGGGTCCGCGAGGAGATGGGCCTGACCAACGTCGAGATCATGGTGCCCTTCGTGCGGACCCCGGAGGAGGCCCGCCAGGTGGTCGAGCTGCTGGCCGACAACGGCCTGAAGCGCGGCGAGAATGACCTCAAGGTGATCATGATGTGCGAGCTGCCGGCCAACGCCCTGCTGGCCGACGAGTTCCTCGAGCACTTCGACGGCTTCTCCATCGGCTCCAACGACCTGACCCAGCTCACCCTGGGGCTGGATCGCGACTCGGGCATCGTCGCCCACCTCTTCGACGAACGGAATCCGGCGGTCAAGAAGCTGCTGGCCATGGCCATCCAGGCCTGCAAGGCCCAGGGCAAGTACGTCGGCATCTGCGGCCAGGGGCCGTCGGATCACCCGGATCTCGCCAAGTGGCTGATGGAACAGGGCATCGACTCCGTCTCCCTGAACCCGGATGCGGTACTCGAGACCTGGTTCATGCTGGCCGGGGAAACCCTGGGCTAAGCCGCCAGCAACGCTGATTACGCCCGGTCGACCTCCAGTCGGCCGGGCGTCTTTCGTCTATGCTGACACTCTCCCGCTGATTGCACGTGACAAGGAGCCTGTCGATGACCCTGCCCGCCGTTCCCTTCCGCCGCCGCCTGCTGGTGCCGGTGACTGCCGCCCTGATGCTCGGCCTGCCGCTGGCGGCCCAGGCCGAGGTGGCCTTCCAGTACGACCTGCCGGCCATCGCCCCCGAGGTCGCCTCCGAGATTCGTGAGAAGCCCGGCTGGGCCACGGAGCGCTTCGCCGTGGCCGCGGCCAACCCGCTGGCCACCGACGCCGGCTACCAGGTCCTGAAAGCGGGGGGGAGTGCCATCGATGCCGCCGTGGCCGTACAGATGGTGCTGACCCTGGTGGAGCCTCAGTCCAGCGGCATCGGCGGCGGCGCCTTCCTGATGCACCACGACGGCGAGGCGGTGGCCGCCTATGACGGCCGCGAGACCGCGCCGGCCGCCGTCAACGGCGAGCTCTTCCTCGACGAGGAGGGCGAGCCGCTGCCCTTCATGGAGGCCGCCGCCAGCGGTCTCTCGGTGGGGGTGCCCGGCACCGTGCGCATGCTGGAGCTGGCCCACGCCGAGCACGGCCGGCTGCCCTGGGCGGAGCTGTTCGGCCCGGCGATCCGGCTGGCGGAGGAGGGCTTCGCGGTGAGCCCGCGCCTGGCCACCAGCCTCGAAAGCGAGCAGCCGCTGCGCGACGACCCCCTGGGTAGCGCCTTCTACTATCCCGACGGTGCGCCCCTCGAGGCCGGCACCCGCCTGAAGAACCCGGCCCTGGCCGCCATCCTGCGCGAGATCGCCGAGCACGGCAGTCGGGCGCTCCACGAGGGGCCCATCGCCGAGGACCTGGTGGCCCGTGTCCGCGGGCACCACGGCCGCGCCGGCGCCATCACCGCGGAGGACCTGGCCGGCTACGAGGCGAAGCGGCGCGACCCGATCTGCACCGCCTGGCAGGCCTACGAGATCTGCGGCTTCCCGCCGCCCTCCTCGGGCCACCTCACCGTGATGCAGATCCTCGGCACCCTGGAGCACCTGCCCGAGGTGGAGGCGCCCGTGGAGGAGGGCGTGCCCGCCGAGCCCTGGCTGCACCAGTTCCTCGAGGCCTCGCGGCTGGCCTTCGCCGACCGCGGGCGCTATATCGGCGACCCGGACTTCGTCGTGGCCCCGGGCGGTGACTGGTCGGTGATGCTCGAGCCCGACTACCTGGCCCTGCGCGCCGAGCTGATCGGCGAGGAGAGCCTGGGCAGCGGCGGTGCTGCGCCCGGCAACCCCGGGGAGCTCGCCGTCGCCTGGGGGCAGCACCCCGACCAGCCGGAGTACGGCACCAGCCATGTCAGCATCGTCGACGAGCACGGCAACGCCATCGCCATGACCACCACCATCGAGTCGGCCTTCGGCTCGCGGATCCTCGCCGACGGGGGCACCGGCCTGGCCGGCGGCTACCTGCTCAACAACGAGCTGACCGACTTCTCCTTCACCCCGGAGGATGAGGCGGGCCGCCCCATCGCCAACCGGGTGGAGGCGAACAAGCGCCCGCGCTCCAGCATGAGCCCGACCCTGGTGTTCGACCGGGAGAGCGGCGAGCTGGTGGCGAGCCTCGGCTCGCCGGGCGGTGCGGCCATCATCCACTACACCGCCAAGGCGCTGGTGGCGATGCTCGACTGGGGGCTGGATGCCCAGGAGGCGCTGGACCTGCCCCACGCCATTACCCTGGGCGGGCCGGTGTTCCTGGAGGAGGGGCGCTTCCCCGCCGAGACCCTGGAGGCGCTCAATGCCCGGGGCCACGAGGCCAGCGAGCGGGAGCTGGTCAGCGGGCTGCAGGCGATCCAGCGCACCGAGTCAGGCTTCTTCGGCGGCGCCGACCCGCGCCGGGAAGGGGTGGTGATGGGCGACTAGCCATCAGGCCCTCAGCCAGTTCCTGAGCTTCACCAGCAGCAGGGCGCCGTCGCCGAGTTCGCGGCGGTCGTCCAGCAGCTCGGCGAGCAGCGCCGGGCGGTCGGTGATGATGGCATCGACCCCGAGGTCGATCAGCTGGGACATTCGCGCCCGGTCGTTGATGGTCCAGGCGTGGATCTCGTAGCCGTAGCCCCGGGCCAGGCGGATCTCGTTGTCGGTGAGGCGGTTATGGCGCAGCCCCAGGGCGTCGAAGCCGCGGCGATCCAGGGTGCCGGGCAGGATCAGCTGGGCCAGCAGGGTCACCCTGAGCGTCGGCTCCCGTTCCTTGATCTCCCGGGCCAGGGCCGGTGACATGGTGGCCAGGCGGGTCTCGCCGATCACCTCCGGGTCGCCGCAGGCCGCCGCCTCCGGGGCCGCCGCCTCGTCGTGGCAGGCGCGTCTCAGCGCCGCCTCCTCCCGCAGCGCGGCGATCACCCCCTCGGCCAGGGCCAGCTCCCGGCCGGGGTCGGGCTTCATGTCGATCATCAGGGCACCCCTGCCGCGCACCGCGGCCAGGGCCTCGTCGAGCCCGGGGATGCCCTCGCCCTGGAAGGCGTCGCCGAACCAGCTCCCCACGTCGAAGCCGCCGAGCTCCGCCCGGGTCAGCGTCCCGAGGTCCCGCGGGTCGCCGGTCAGGCGGGCGAGGCTGCGGTCGTGGAAGAGCACCACCTGGTCGTCGGCGGTGAGGCGCACGTCCAGCTCCACGTAGTCGGCGCCCTCCAGGAGGGCCTGCTCCACCGCGGCCAGGGTGTTCTCCGGAGCGGCCATGGAGCTGCCGCGGTGGGCGATGATGGCGACCTCGTCGCGCAGCTCGAAGCTGTTGACGATCAGCCATGCCTGGGAGAGGGCAAAGGCGAGCACCCCGAGCTCCAGGGCCCAGGCCAGCCGCCCCGGATGGGCCCCCCGGGGCGGCGGTGCCGGCCGCGGCTCGCGGTGGGCGAGGCGCAGCAGGAGGCAGGCCGAGAGCAGGGCGTTGGCGGCGATGCCGAGGAAGGTGATGGCCAGGGTCAGCAGCACATAGGCGGTGAGGTAGGCCAGGGTGGCCGGGACCAGCACGGCGTTGCGTTCGGGCAGCCACCAGAGGAGCGGGGTGAAGAGCCGGTCGAAGAGCAGGGTGGCCAGGAAGGGCAGGGCGACGATCACCAGCAGCAGGGCGATCACCGCCAGGGCGATGGGCCTCTTGCGCCCGTGGGTCAGGCGGTGGCTGCGGGCCAGTGCCTGGCGGGGCCAGAGCCCCTCCAGGGCCACCAGCGGCAGGGCCAGGATCCAGCGGAAGTAGAGGGTGGCGGCAATCGCCGCCCAGGCCACCACCAGCGGCAGGCCGATGGCCAGGAACTGCCAGAGCGCCGGCGGCCGGACCCGCTGCACATAGTAGGGGTCGAGTCCGCCCAGGAAGGCGCCGTAGAGCCAGGTGATGGCAAACGCCACCGGAATGACCAGCAGCAGGTGGGCGCCCACCTGGACCACCACCAGGGCCGCCAGCCGGGGCAGGCGGCGCAGGGTCCACCAGAGCGCCTCGAAGGCGAGGCGCAGATGGTTGTCCCGGGGCCGGGCCGCCACCAGGATCATCCCCGCCTGCTGCAGGTAGAGCACCAGGAAGGTGAGGCCCACGGCGGCCAGCAGCCAGAGGGCACCGCCGGCGCTCATCAGGATATCGACCAGCTCGGCGTTGGTGATGACGGTGCGGCCGAAGCGTGCCAGCAGGTGGGTCAGGGTCCAGGCCACCGCCGGCAGCAGCAGCAGCGAGGCCAGCAGGGTGAAGAAGAGGTGGTAGGCGATCAGCGGGCGCAGGTGCTCGCGCAGGGTGCGCAGCACGTCCCGGTTCAGCTGTGAAAGGGCCAGCATGGGGGCTTCGGTGTCAGGAATCTGTCGCCAAGGGTGACACCCCGGCGCGCCGGACCGCAAGCGCCCGGCGCGTCACGGGTTCAGCCCTCCAGCGGCAGGCGCTCGCTGGCCACCAGGATGCCGTTGTTGTCGGCGTAGAGCCACTCGCCGGGGGAGAGGGTGACGCCGGCGAAGGTCACCGGGATGTCCCGCTGGCCCTCGCCGCGCTTCTCGCTCTTGCGCGGGTGGGCGCCCAGGGCCTGGACGCCGAGCTCGGTCTCGGCCAGCACGTCCACGTCCCGCACGCAGCCGTACATGATCACGCCGCTCCAGCCGTTGTCGGCGGCCTGCTCGGCGAGCATGTCGCCCAGCATGGCGCAGCGATTCGAGCCGCCGGCGTCCACCACCAGCACGGCGCCCTCGCCGGGCTCGGCCACGGCCTCCTTGACCAGGGAGTTGTCCTCGAAGCACTTCACGGTGCGGATCGGCCCGCAGAAGGCGTCGCGGCCGCCGAAGTTGACGAACAGCGGGTCCAGCACGCGCACCTCGTGATGGGCGTCGCAGATATCGGGGGTGATGATGTGGTTCATGTCGGGCTCCTTGCTCGGGCTGCTGAAAGGCGTGAAGCCCGATGATGCCACAGCCTTCGGGGGTGCGGCAGGACGGCTTTGGTGGGAAGCCAGACGAAAAAAGCGCCCCCGGAGGGGCGCTTCTGTCATCGGCTCAGGCCGCCGCGGAGGCGGCCATTCGATGTTGCGAGCATCGGAGTCGAAGCTGAGGATATCAGAATAGCGGCGATCAGGCTTCCTGAGCCACCGGGATCACGTTGGACGCGATCTTCTGATACTCCTCGATCTCGTGGAAGTTCATGTAACGATAGATCTCGCCGGCCATGGCGTCGAACTCGCTCATGTAGCGGCGGTACTCGTCGACGCTGGGCAGGCGACCTTCCACGGCGGCCACGGCCGCCAGTTCCGCGGAGGCGAGGTAGACGTTGGCACCGTCGCCCAGGCGGTTCGGGAAGTTCCGGGTGGAGGTGGAGACCACGGTGGACTTGGCGGCCACGCGAGCCTGGTTGCCCATGCAGAGCGAGCAGCCCGGCATCTCCATGCGCGCGCCGGCGCGGCCGTAGATGCCGTAGTAGCCTTCCTCGGTCAGCTGGTGCTGGTCCATCTTGGTGGGCGGTGCCAGCCACAGACGGGTCTTCAGGCTGCCGGCCGGCTGCTTCTCGAGCAGCTTGCCCGCGGCGCGGAAGTGACCGATGTTGGTCATGCACGAGCCGATGAAGACCTCGTCGATCTTCTCGCCGGCCACCTCGGAGAGCAGGCGGGCGTCGTCCGGATCGTTCGGGGCGCAGAGGATCGGCTGATCGATCTCGTCAAGATCGATCTCGATGACCTCGGCGTACTCGGCGTCCTTGTCGGCGCGCATCAGGCTCGGATTGGCCAGCCACTCCTCCATGCCCTGGATGCGGCGGCTGATGGTGCGCTCGTCACCGTAGCCGTTGGCGATCATCCACTTGAGCAGGGTGATGTTGGACTTCAGGTACTCGCTCACGCTCTCCTCGGACAGCGTGATGGTACAGCCCGCGGCGGAGCGCTCGGCGGAGGCGTCGGAGAGCTCGAAGGCCTGCTCCACGGTGAGATCCTCGAGGCCCTCGATCTCCAGCACGCGACCGGAGAAGGCGTTCTTCTTGCCGGACTTCTCGACGGTCAAGAGCCCCTTCTGGATGGCGTAGTAGGGGATGGCGTGGACCAGGTCACGCAGGGTGACGCCGGGCTGACGCTTGCCCTTGAAGCGCACCAGCACGGACTCCGGCATGTCCAGCGGCATGACGCCGGTGGCGGCGGCGAAGGCCACCAGGCCGGAGCCTGCCGGGAAGGAGATGCCCAGCGGGAAGCGGGTGTGGGAGTCGCCGCCGGTGCCCACGGTGTCGGGCAGCAGCATGCGGTTCAGCCAGCTGTGGATGATGCCGTCACCCGGGCGCAGGGAGACGCCGCCGCGGTTCATGATGAAGTCGGGCAGGGTGTGGTGGGTGTTGACGTCCACCGGCTTGGGGTAGGCGGCGGTGTGGCAGAAGGACTGCATCACCAGGTCGGCCTGGAAGCCGAGGCAGGCGAGGTCCTTGAGCTCGTCACGGGTCATCGGACCGGTAGTGTCCTGGGAGCCCACGGTGGTCATCTTCGGCTCGCAGTACATGCCCGGGCGCACGCCCTCCATGCCGCAGGCCTTGCCGACCATCTTCTGGGCCAGGGTGTAGCCCTTGCCGGTGTCGACCGGCTGCTCCGGCAGACGGAAGACGTCGGAGGCGGGCAGGCCCAGTGACTCGCGTGCCTTGGTGGTCAGGCCGCGGCCGATGATCAGCGGGATACGGCCGCCGGCGCGGACTTCATCCAGGATCACCTGGGTCTTCAGCTCGAAGGTGCTGAGCACTTCGTCGGTGCCGTGCTTGCACACCTTGCCCTCGTAGGGGTAGACGTCGATGACGTCGCCCATCTCCATCTTCGAGACGTCCATCTCCACGGGCAGGGCGCCGGAATCTTCCATGGTGTTGAAGAAGATCGGGGCGATCTTGCCGCCGAAGCAGAAGCCGCCGGCGCGCTTGTTGGGCACGTTCGGGATGTCGTCACCGAAGAACCACAGCACGGAGTTGGTGGCGGACTTGCGCGAGGAGCCGGTGCCGACCACGTCACCCACGTAGGCGACCGGGAAGCCCTTGGCCTTCACTTCCTCGATCTGCTTGAGCGGACCGGTGGTGCCGGGCACCTCGGGCTTGATGCCCTCACGCTCGTTCTTGAGCATGGCATTGGCGTGCACCGGGATGTCCGGGCGCGACCAGGCATCGGGAGCGGGGGAGAGGTCGTCGGTGTTGGTCTCGCCGGGCACCTTGAAGACGGTGAGGGTGATCTTCTCTTCCAGGGCGGGCTTGGAGAGGAACCACTCGGCGTCGGCCCAGGACTGGATGACGTCCTTTGCCACGGCGTTGCCGGCCTTGGCACGCTCTTCCACGTCGTGGAAGGCGTCGAACATCAGCAGGGTGTGCTTGAGCTGCTCGCCCACTTCCTTGGCCAGCGCGTCGTCGTCCAGCAGCTCGACCATGGAGGCGATGTTGTAGCCGCCCTGCATGGTGCCCAGCAGCTTCACCGCGTGGATCCGGTCGATCAGCGGCGACTCGGCCTCGCCCTTGGCGATGGCGGTGAGGAAACCGGCCTTCACGTAGGCGGCCTCGTCAACACCCGGCGGAACGCGGTTGGTGATCAGGTCGAGGACAAACTCCTCTTCACCTGCCGGCGGGTTCTTCAGCAGCTCGACCAGGGCGGCGACCTGTTCAGCGTTCAGCGGCTTCGGCGGCACGCCTTCGGCGGCGCGCTCCTCGACATGTTGGCGATAGGCTTCAAGCACGTTGGGGCCCTCATTGCTAGTGAAGCCAGAGTGACCCGACCCGGCACGTAACCTGCCGATACGGCTCCTCTGGCGCGGGAGTCAGGGGTACGGCACCCCCCGTCCAGTTGGCCGCGATTCTACGGTAAGCTGTCGACAATGTTAAGCAAGCCCCGCCCCGCGGGGCCTTGCACTTTGGTCGGCGCTGTGTGGGTCGGACTACAAGGAAGGGGGAGGAGAGCAGGAGGCGGAAGTAGTGAGACGGCGCCGGAGATGACCGGCGCCGAGGTGTCAGCCGCGCTCGCCGACTTTTCAGACAAGGCCTAAGGTTCCATCAGGTCCAGTCAAGGAGTCGAATATGAAAGGCAACCTGTTCGAGGGGATTCCCGATCGCCTTCCCGAGGAGCGCTTCGAGGAGCTCGTGAGCGGTAAGGCGGTGACGGTGGAGCGTATCGTCTCCCGGGGGCATGCCTCGCCCGAGACCGGCTGGTATGACCAGCCACGCCACGAGTGGGTGCTGGTGCTCCAGGGGCGCGGGGCAGTCGCCTTCGAGGAGGGCGAGGAGGTCACCCTCGGCCCGGGAGACCACCTGCTGATCCCGGCCCACCGGCGGCACCGGGTCGCCTGGACCAACCCCGACGAGGCGACCGTCTGGCTGGCGGTGCATTACGACTGACCCGGTACCAGGGAGGCTACCATGGAGAAGGCTCCACGCACGCTTCGTCGCATCCTGCTGCTGGTGGTCCTGGCCCTGCCGGTGGTGGCCTGGCAGCTGTGGCTGGCGCCGGCCCGGGAGGCGCGCCAGGCCTGGAGCGGCACCCTGGTCGAGACGACCCGCAGCCCCAGGCTGCTGCGCCTCGACGCGCCGGGGACCCACCGCCGCCCCAGGGACTACCACCATGTCTGGCATGTCGACCTGGACGGCGGCGGGGTCCGGGAGGTGGAGGTGCCCCACCGGCTCTGGCACCACGGTGAGCCGGGCCTGCCGGTGGTGAAGCGCCGCGGCGAGCGCTGGCCCGAGATCGACACCGAGGCGTATCGCGACCAGCAGCGGCGCAACCGGGAGGGGACCCGGCGGGTGCTCGAGGTGCTGACCGGGCAGTAGTGCCCGGTCCTGTCGTATAGGACAATGGCGGCCGTCATGACCGCCGACAGGGAGACAGGCACTATGCCACAGAGGCCCCATTCGCTCCGCCTGCGCAAGGATCCTCGGCCGCGGGTGAAGCCCTCGTGGCGGCGCCACGTCCAGAGGGCCTTCCCATGACGCTGCTGATGGCGCTCTACCTGCCGGCGAGCCTGGCGGCCCTGCTCCTCTATGGCATCGACAAGGCGGCGGCGCGGCGCGATCGCCGCCGCATCCGCGAGTCGACCCTGCACCTGGTGGCCCTGGCGGGAGGCTGGCCGGGGGCGCTGCTGGCCCGGCGCGCCTTCCGCCACAAGACCCGCAAGCAGCCCTTCGGCGCCATCCTCTGGGGCTGCGTGGCGCTCAATGTCGGCCTGGTGGCATGGCTGGCCACGGCAGAGGCCACCGCGGGCCTGCGCCGGCTGGCGGGTCTGGAGTAGGGCAGTTGACGCACCATGGCAGCGCCCGGGGTGAGGACATCACCCGCCAAGGCTTTATCCTGACCCGCCACTGGGAGGACACGCCCCGGGGCACCGAGGTCACCCTGTGGCTTGCCACCGACCAGGGGCCGCTGCGGGTGCGCCTGCCGGTGCAGCCTTCGGTGGCCTTCCTGCCCGTCGAGCAGCGAGCGGCCGCCGAGGCGCTGCTGGGCGGCGAAGCAGGCGTCACCCTGCGCGAACTCGAGCTTAGCGACTTCCATCACCGCCCGGTGCTCGGGCTCTACTGCGAACAGTACCGGCAGCTGCTCCGGCTCGAGCGGCGCCTGGGCGAGGCCGGCCTTGCGCTCTACGAGGCCGATATCCGCCCGCCGGAGCGCTACCTGATGGAGCGCTTTATCACCGCCCCCGTCGAGGTCACGGGCAAGGCAGATGGACAGGGCGGCCTGGCCGAGGCGCGCCTGCGCCCGGCCCCGGCCTACCGCCCGCGGCTGCGCACGGTGTCGCTGGATATCGAGACCAGCGCCCGGGGCGAGCTCTACTCCATCGCCCTTGAGGGGTGCGGGCAGCGCCAGGTTTATATGCTGGGGCCGGCCAACGGCGGGGAGGGCGAGCGTGACTTTGCGCTCGAGTACTGCGCGAGCCGCGCCGAGCTGCTCCGGCGCCTCAACGCCTGGTTCGCCGAGCATGACCCCGACGCCATCATCGGCTGGAACCTGGTGCAGTTCGACCTGCGGGTGCTGCGCGACCATGCCGAGCGGCTCGGCGTGCCGCTCAGGCTCGGCCGCGGTGGCAGCGAGCTCGAGTGGCGCGCCCACGGCCATCAGCCCAACCACTTCTTCGCCGCTGCCGCCGGGCGGCTGATCATCGACGGCATCGAGGCGCTGCGCTCGGCCACCTGGCACTTCCCCTCCTTCAGCCTGGAGAACGTGGCCCGGGAACTGCTCGGCGAGGGCAAGGCGATCGACAACCCCTACCAGCGCCTGGACGAGATCCTGCGCATGTTCGCCGAGGACAAGCCGGCGCTGGCCCGCTACAACCTCAAGGACTGCGAGCTGGTCACGCGGATCTTCGCCAGGGCCGAACTGCTGGACTTCCTGCTCGAGCGGGCCGCGGTGACCGGCCTGCCCGCCGACCGCAGCGGCGGCTCGGTGGCCGCCTTCACCCACCTCTACCTGCCGCGGCTGCACCGCCTGGGCCTGGTGGCGCCGAGCCTCGGCGAGGGAGAGGACGCCGAGAGCCCGGGCGGCTTCGTGATGGACTCCTGCCCCGGCCTCTACGATTCGGTGCTGGTGCTCGACTTCAAGAGCCTCTACCCCTCGATCATCCGCAGCTTCCTGATCGACCCGGCGGGGCTGGTGGAGGGGCTCGCCGACCCCTCGGACGCCGCCTCGGTGCCGGGCTTTCGCGGCGCGTGCTTCTCGCGTACCCGCCACGCTCTGCCGGCCATCGTCGAGGGGGTGTGGGCCGGGCGCGAGGCCGCCAAGCGTGCCGGCAATGCGCCGCTCTCCCAGGCGCTCAAGATCATCATGAACAGCTTCTACGGGGTGCTGGGCTCCAAGGGGTGCCGCTTCTTCGATGCGCGGCTGGCTTCCTCGATCACCATGCGCGGCCACGCCATCATGCACCGCACCCGGGAGCTGATCGAGAGTGAAGGGTATACCGTTATCTATGGCGACACCGACTCCACCTTCGTCTGGCTGGGGCGCCGCTGCGAGGAAGCGGAGGCGGCGGCGATCGGCCACCGGCTGGTGGCCCGGGTCAACGCCTGGTGGCGCGAGCACCTGGCCGAGGCGTATGGCCTCGAGAGTGCCCTGGAGCTGCAGTTCGAGACCCACTACCGGCGCTTTTTGATGCCTACCATCCGCGGCGCCGAGGCGGGCAGCAAGAAGCGCTATGCGGGGCTGGTGCGGGACGCGGAGGGCCAGGAGCGGCTGGTGTTCAAGGGGCTCGAGGCGGTGCGCACCGACTGGACGGAGCTCGCCAAGGCGTTCCAGCAGGAGCTCTACCGGCGGGTCTTCACCGGCGAGCCCTGGCGGGAGTACGTGCGCGGCTACGTGCAGGCCTTCCTGGCGCGCGCCCGGTCGGGGGAGTTCGACGAGCGGCTGGTCTATCGCAAGCGGCTGCGCCGGCGCCTCGACGACTACCGCCGCAACGTGCCGCCCCACGTGCGCGCGGCCAGGCTCGCCGATGCCGAGAACGACCGCCTGGGCCGGCCGCGGCAATACCAGCACGGCGGCTGGATCCGCTATGTGATGACCCTGGCCGGCCCCGAGCCCCTGGAGGCCCACCGCTCGCCCATCGATACCGACCACTACCTGACCCGCCAGCTCCAGCCGGTGGCCGACGCCATCCTGCCCTTCGTGGGCGACGACTTCGCCACCCTGATCGACCGCCAGCTGGGGCTGTTCTGAGCGCCGGAGCGTTCAGGTGTCGGCTTGGGAGGTCGCGCCGGTTACCGAGTCCGTCGGATGCCGCCCGAACTGCAGCTCCGCCAGGTGGCGGTAGAGCGGGCTCGATGCCATCAGCTCCGCGTGGCGACCGGCGGCCACCAGCCGGCCCTCGTCCAGCACCAGCAGGCGATCAGCGGCCACCACCGTGGCCAGCCGGTGGGCGATCACCAGGCTGGTGCGGCCCACCATCAGCCGGTCCAGGGCCTGCTGCACGAGCCGCTCGCTCTCGGCATCGAGGGCGCTGGTGGCCTCGTCCAGCAGCAGCACCCGCGGATCCTTGAGCAGCGCCCGGGCAATCGCCAGGCGCTGGCGCTGGCCGCCGGAAAGCTGCACGCCGCCGGGACCCAGCGGGGTATCGAAGCCCTGGGGAAGCGCCTCGATGAAGGCGACGGCGTTGGCGTCCCGGGCCGCCCGGCGCAGGGTCTCCGGGTCCGCCTCGGGGTCGCCGTAGCGCAGGTTGTCGGCCACGCTGCCGGTGAACAGCACCGGCTCCTGGGCCACCAGGCCCAGGGCCGAGCGCAGCGCCCCGGGGTCGAGCTCGCGCAGGTCGATGCCGTCGAGGCGCAGGGTGCCGGCGTCGGGGTCGTGGAAGCGCAGCAGCAGGGCGAGCAGGGTGCTCTTGCCGGCCCCGGAGGGTCCCACCAGCGCCACCCGCTCCCCCGGCGCGATGGTCAGGTCGAAGCCCGCCAGGGCCGGGGTTTCCCGCCCCGGGTAGGTGAAGCTCACCCCCTCGAAGCGCAGCTCGCCGGCGAGCGGCTCGGGCAGCGGCACCGGGTGCGCCGGCGGCGCGATGGCCGGCCGGGCATCGAGCAGCTCCAGCAGGCGCTCCGCGGCGCCCGCGGCGCGCTGGACGTCGCCGGCCACTTCGGCCAGGGTCGCCACGGCGCCGGCCGCCAGCACCGCATAGAAGACGAATGCCGAGAGCTCGCCGGCGGTCATGGTGCCGGCCAGCACCGCCTGGCCGCCCTGCCAGAGCATGATGCCCACCGCCGTGAAGACCGCCAGCATGGCAAGCCCGGTCAGCCAGGCCCGCTGGCGGGTGCGAGTCACGGCGCTGGCGAAGGCCTCTTCGACCCGCATGGCATAGTCGCGCCGGTCGCGCGCCTCGTGGGTGAAGGCCTGGACGGTGCGGATGCCGGAGAGCGCCTCGTCGGCATAGCGGCCGAGCTCCGCCACCCGGTCCTGGCTGGTGCGGGAGAGGCGGCGTACCCGCCGCCCGAACCAGAGAATCGGCAGCACGGTGGCGGGAATGCCGAGCAGGACGATGGCCGAGAGCCAGGGCTGTGTCGCGACCATCAGCGCCACCGCACCGATCAGCATCAACAGGTTGCGCAGGGCCAGGGAGACCGAGGAGCCGAACAGGCTCTGCAGCACGCTGGTATCGGCGGTGAGCCGCGAGACGATCTCGCCGGCGGCCTGGCCGGGTGCACGCGCGCTCTCGAAGAAGCCCGGCTCCAGGGTCAGCAGGTGGTCGAAGACCCGGCGGCGTAGGTCCGCGGCCAGCCGCTCGCCGATCCAGGTCACCAGGTAGTAGCGCAGCGCCGAGGCCAGGGCGAGCACCGCCACCACGGCGAGCATTACCCCGAGGGTACGGCCCAGGGCATCGCCGTCCGCGGCCATGAACCCGCGGTCGATCACCAGGCGCAGCCCCTGGCCGAGCAGCAGCACGCTGCCCGAGGCGACCAGCAGGGCCAGGGCCGCCAGGGCCAGGCGGTAGCGATAGGGAGCCAGCAGGCCCAGCAGGCGCAGCAGCACCCTGGGGTCGGGGCGTGACGGCATCACGAGCCTCATCGAGAGCGGAAGTGAGTGTGGCGACCATAGCAGGCCCGTGGCCCGGCTGCATGAAGGGCGGCGGGGGCGCGACGCGATGCCGCTTGAAGGGAGAGGGGGCGGGCGCCATATTCGAGTTCCAACAACCTCGATCCGGAGATTCCCATGTCTGACTCCCTGACCCTGGGCTGCCCCCATTGTGGTGCCATCAACCGCGTCAGCCAGGCGCGCCTGAACGATGCTCCCCGGTGCGGCAGGTGCCAGTCCCCCCTGTTCACCGGCGAGCCGGTCGAGCTGACCGAGGCCAACTTCCGCTCCCTGGTGGAGCGCAGCGAGCTGCCGGTGGTGGTGGACTTCTGGGCCGCCTGGTGCGGGCCCTGCAAGATGATGGCGCCGATCTTCGCCGAGGCGGCCCGGGAGATGGAGCCCCACCTGCGATTCGCCAAGCTCGACACCGAGGCGCAGCAGGCCCTGGCCGGGCGCTTCGGCATCCGCAGTATCCCGACCCTGATCGTCTTCAGGAACGGTCGAGAGGTCGCACGTCAG